>CEUD01045454.1_pt1 | contig 13027 bp, 13 predicted proteins | sample 356481 | NCBI WGS metagenome assembly CEUD01 (sample SAMEA2623314, study PRJEB7988) | marine metagenome | isolation source: saline water (ENVO:00002010), including | reverse complement strand
ATCGCATCAATGGTGACGATGCTGCCTTCGAGGCAAAGTAGTTCCAGTAGTTTAGGGATCGCGGTGATCTCATTACTCTTGTCTTCAACGCAGAGCTGGCCGAGCACCAGCTTGTTTCGATCCGCCCACGCGCTGACGGTGTGAACCATTTGTAGGCCACGTGAGTGGTCGTGGCTGCGGCGCATGGCCTTACCATCGATGGCGACAACCTCTGCGTCGAACTCCTTGCGCAAGGGAGACACCCATTGCATAAAGCATGTATTGAAAGCTTCTGGGTCTAACAGCGCATAAAGATCGCCGAAGGCATCATGAGAAGGAAGCCCGTTCGGCAACTCAAGCAGCTGCTCTAGCCACTCTTTCTTCGCCTGAGCGAAGCGAGCCATCGCGGTAAAGCCATCGGCTCCGCAAATCAGCGCACTTAAAGAGATGAAAAGAAGCTCCGAGAAAATATGCCGTGTGGCATTACTCCTTCTTGGGTCTTCCAGCTCAGAGAAAACTCCGAGAACTTCATTTAGATCGTGAGAGGATGTGGGCGTGTCATTGGAATTGGCCATGACACACTATTTGAAAGCCGTTCAAGCCACGTACAAGTCATTAATTGGCGGAGAACACTCAAAAGCGATTGCCCTGCTTATTCCATGCCGAGACTGGACAACCTCCAATGAAGTATCTGGCTGAGCGTCGTGCAAAAATGGCGGCCAATCTCTTGCTTTCGACCCCCCTGCGGGTGGGGGAAATCGGTCAGCAAGTTGGCTGGTCAGATCCGAAGGTCTTTTCGCGCAATTTTCGAAAATACTTTGGGATGAAGGCCAGCGACTATCGAAGACGTATGTTAGGAGTGCTGAATTGAAGGGGCGGGCTTTCGCTAAAGCGAATCAGTTGATTGTGTTCGGGTGGAGGCGCATTATGATTTTCCGAATGAAGTTGTGTGAATTACTCGCTTGAAAGTAGCGAGAGAGCTACGTTATATCGCGATTATATGCTTAAAGTCGTTCAATGCTGGGATGATGGGGTGAATGATGATATTCGCTTGATCGAGATATTACGTAAACATGGTGCAAAGGCCTCCTTTAATTTAAACCCTGCGACGCATGGTGATTTGCGTCAAGGTGGCTTTAGTGATCGATGGGACAAACAAATCGATCGTTTGGCGCGGTCTGAGTTGAGCGAAGTATATGAGGGCTTCACGATCGCGAACCATTCCATGAGCCACCCGTGGCCGACACGCATTGCTCTGGATGATTGGCGCAGTGAGGTCGTGGATGCACGTAAGATTTTGCAGGATTGGTTCCAGCAAGCAATCTTAGGCTTTGTGTATCCGTTTGGGGATTGCGACCTGGCGACTGCAGATGTGGTGCGCGAGGCAGGGCATGTGTATGCGCGCACAACGAAAAATGTGACGCCTTGCCTGCCAGTCGCGGACCCGATGATGTTTCACGCGGACTGCCATTTTCATAATGAGAATTTCTGGGATTTGTATGCGAAAGCCAAAGCCTCGGAGGCTGAAGTTTTTTATTTCTGGGGGCACAGCTACGAAATTTGCACGGAGGCGGAGTGGGCGGCCTTTGATGAGAAGATAGCACGTATTAGCGCGGATATAGAGGCCGAATGGGTGGAGTTGCCGGATTTGTTTGTTGGCAACTTGATCGAGTCTTAATTGATGAAGCTGCTGCTGTCTGTCTTACGAGCTACGTTGAGCTGTCACGCATTGACAATTTGAAAGCGGCGTGAATTTGTTTGAACTATGAATATTCATGAAACTGCGATCGTCGATCCATCGGCAGAAATCGGCGAAGGCACCTCGATCGGTGCGGGTGCTTTGGTAGAATCGGGCGTGCGTATCGGGCGTGATTGTAAGATCGCAGCTTATGCGATCATTCGTAAGAATACGACGCTTGGCAATGAAGTGCAGATGGATTCTTTTAGCGTCGTCGGTGGGGAGCCGCAGTCGATCGCGTTCGACCCGATGCTTGAAAGCACGGTGGTGATAGGTGATCGGGTAGTGCTACGCGAGGGGGTGACTGTGAGTCGTCCTGAAACCGCAGGCGCGCAAACTGTGATTGGAGATGACTGCTTTATCATGGCGAACGCGCATGTCGCTCACGACTGTCAACTGTCCCAAGGCGTCGTGATGGTTAATAATGTGATGTTGGCCGGTCATGTGAGTATAGGTGAAAAAACGGTGATCGGCGGCGGCGCGGGTATTCACCAGTTTTGCCGCATTGGAGCTTACTGCATGATCGCTGGAAATGCCTCCATTACGGCTGACGTACCGCCCTATGTGATGGCTGCAGAACGTAGTCAGGCGCATGGTTTGAACCTTGTCGGTCTACGACGTGGGGGCTTTAGCTCTGGCGAGATCAAAGATTTAAAGCGCTGCTATCGAGCTGTGTTTTTTGGCGGAGGGAATTTGAAGAAAAAAGCGGCTGCCGCCGCTCGGGAGACTGAGTTTGGCACCACTGCTCCAGGAGCGCGGTTTTTGAGCTTTTTTGAGTCGGGCAAGCGTGGTTTTATCGTTTCGACACATGATTAAGTCTGGTAGCTCTTTACCGCTGGCAATTACATGTGGTGATCCAGCCGGGGTCGGACCTGAGGTGATTGCAGCGGCACTGGCGGCAGACCCTTTGTCGGGAAGGGATTGCGTGGTGATTGGCCCCGCGGACTGGGGGGGCGTGCTTTCGGCTCAGCTGGGGCTGGATTTTGAGCCAGTGTCGACTGGCGACGATCACGACTATGTCCACGCGGTGCACGTGGGCAAACCCTCTTTGGCGGGGGCACGTTTGGCCTTGGCGGCGATGGAGCAAGCGGCAGAGGGTTGCCGCGAGGGGCGCTTTCGCGGAGTGGTGACAGGACCGGTGAGTAAGCACTGGTTGCAAGAGGTCGGCTTTCAATTTCCGGGCCAGACGGAGTTCTTTGCGAATGCTTGGGGCGGTGATCCGACGATGGCTTTTGTGGGGCGTGAGTTGCGCGTGATTTTAGCGACCTGGCATATTCCTTTGCGGGAGGTTTCGGATGCCTTGGATGCGATTTGCCTCGAAAAAGCGGTGCGCCGGGCGCATGCTCTGGCGCAACAGCTTGGGGTCTCCGAGCCGCGTATTGGTGTGTGTGGGCTCAATCCACATGCCGGAGAAGGGGGCATTTTAGGTAAAGAAGAGTTGGAAGTGCTGGATCCGGCGCTGGATCGCTTGCGCGAGAGGATTCCTGGGCTTTCAAAATGTCTGCCAGGGGATACCGTGTTTTATCGTCAACGTCAGGGGGACTTTGATGTGGTGGTCGCGGCGTATCACGACCAGGCATTGGCCGCGGTCAAAACGCTGGAATTTGATGCTGCGGTGAACTTAACCTTGGGCTTGCCCTATGTGCGGACCAGCCCCGATCATGGCACCGCCTTTGATTTGGCGGGTAAGGGGCAGGCGAACTCCGCGAGTTTTACGGCCGCGCTCTCAGTTGCACGTGATTTGACTGGTAGCTTGACCTGAGCTGCGTTTTGCATACCGCTCTTTGCAATATGGTAGATACTGTAGAGGTCCCGGAAGGCGTGCGCCTTGGTAATGAAAAACTGGTTTTGGTCACGGAAGCAGCGGGGGCCAAATTGTGCTCGCTGATCGAACGAGAGCAGAAGGGCGATTATTTACGAGTCAAAATTACCGGTGGAGGCTGTAATGGACTCAGTTATAAAATGAAGTTTGTGGCCGCACCTAAGCGGGGGGACATCTTAGTGCGCTCTTCGGGGGCGCAGATTTTAGTGGATACCAAGAGTGCACTTTATTTGCGCGGTACCCATTTGGATTATTCCGATAAAATGGTGGGGGGCGGCTTTAAGTTTAGTAATCCCAATGCGAAATCAAGCTGCAGTTGTGGCGAAAGCTTTAGTATTTAGGGTTGAAACACAGAGCAGAGGTCATAAAGCTAGTGTTTCTTGAATGGTCAATCAACCAAAACTATGACGGTATAACGCGATGTAAAACGAAGTAGCCAACGCTACGCTTCGCTAATGCTTGGGGCTCTCCTATGTTGCACTCACTTTCAAGAAGTTAATACTCAGAATCAATTCATGCCAAAATACCCGAACTCTCGCGGCAAATATCAAAACCGTAACCGTGGCCCTAAAGGGCTCAGAAGAAACGATCGCATTCGCGCGTCTGAAGTGCGTGTGATTGGCCCCGAAGGCACTAACCTCGGTGTGATGCCGCCTCGTAAAGCGCTGGAACTCGCCAAAAAGGTGGGTCTCGACCTGATAGAAGTCTCTCCATCGGCTCGTCCGCCAGTCTGTCGTATTCTTGACTTTGGTAAATTCCTCTATGAGGAAAGTAAGAAGGCCAAAGATACGAAGCAAGCTAGCACCAAGCTGAAGGAAGTGAAGTTCCGCGTTAGCATCGGCGAGCATGACTTTGTGACGAAATTACGTCGCGCCGAAAGTTTCCTCGACCATGGCAATAAGGTGAAACTGACTTTGCAATTCCGCGGACGTGAAAACGAGCACCGCGAATTGGGCTTCGAGCGTGTGAAACTCGCCGCGAAAGAGCTCGAAGGTGTGGCAACTGCGGATTCCCCTCCAAAGTTAGTGGGGCGTCAAGTGACTCAGATTTTATCACCTCTTCCTGAGGCTAAGCGTGTATTGAAATTCAATGCGCCTGATCATCAACTCGATGACAGCGAAGATCACGATGAAGATGATTTCGGCCCCGAAGACGAGGAAGAATCCGAAGCAGCACAATCTTAGAGCACAGCGAGGAGTGGAACGATGCGGGGCGGATCCCTTCAGGGAGGATGTTTCCAATGCGCCGCGTTTGTTCCGCTAGTTGTTCTCGCACTGTGGCTGACAACTCCTCTGGAGTTGTCAGCGCAACGTGTTGAAATTCAGCACGAGGGACGCACTTATATAGACTTGGCCACCGCGGGCGGGCAGCTCGGGATGAAGGCCTACTGGTTGAAGGGATTTAAAACTTTCCGGCTCCGTAGTCAGTGGACTAACATTGATATTGGTAAGGGGAAGCGTATCCTTTATTTGAATCAGCTTCCGATTTATCTGGGCTTTCCTACGCTGGAATCGAGCGGTCGACTCTACATGGCGAAGGCCGATTATCAACATGTCCTGCAGGCGATTCTCACGCCTCAAGCCTTTTCGGGGAAGCCTGGCTTGCGCCGTATAGTGATTGATGCGGGGCATGGTGGAAAGGATGTGGGTGCGAAAAATGACGCCTACCGCTTGTATGAGAAAGACTTGAACCTGGACGTGGCGCGCCGGCTTCAGTCTTTATTGCAGCGAGCAGGTTTTGAGGTGGTCATGACACGTGATAGTGATGTGTATATACCGCTCGAACGCCGTCCGCAAATTGCGAATCGCGAGCGCGGCGATCTTTTTATCAGCATCCATTTCAATGCTGCGGGCTCGTCCACAGCCGAGGGATTTGAAACGTTTGCACTGACGCCGCAGTATCAAGCCTCCTCCAAATATTCTAAACCTGGCCGCGGAGATAGTATTCGCTACGATGGTAATGAGCAAGATCCCTGGAACACACTGCTGGGCTACCACGTGCAACGCTCGCTGGTACAAGGGGTGGGAGGGCCTGATCGAGGGCTGAAGCGAGCACGCTTTCTAGTGATGAAGCATTTAGATTGCCCTGGTGTCCTGGTTGAACTTGGCTTTGTTTCGAATCCTGGCACTGCTCAAAAATTACGCACTACAGCTTTTCGGCAAACGCTTGCCCAAAGCCTGTACGATGGCATTGTTCGTTACGGAAAACGCCTCCAACGCATCCCATAGCCTATGTTTACAGTAAAAAAATACCTCTCTCTACGAAGCTCAGTTGATCTTCTGAGTCGATTTTTCGTGTTCTTATGCATATTCAGCCAAAGTGGACTCTCCGCGCAAACGAATCAAGTGTTGGCAGAAAATATGGTGATCGTTGTAAATGACAACGATCCGGATTCGCTGGCAATCGGGAAATATTATGCGCAGCAGCGCGGGGTGCCGGAGTCGCGCATCGTGCCACTGAATATGCCTACAGAAGAAACGATCACGGTGACGCAATACGTCGAGCGCGTGGCCAACCCGCTGCTTAATGAGCTCTTGGATCGTGAGTGGGTCAAAGGTGTCAAGGACGGAGCCAAAGATCACTTTGGTCGTGAGCGTCTCGCGGTCTCGATTCATAATATTTCCTATGTGGTTCTGATTAAGGGTGTTCCCCTTCGCATCGCCAACGATGCGACTCTTCTTGAAGAGGGCACGGACAAGCTGCCAAAACAGTTTCGAGTCAATAATGGCTCCGTTGATGGCGAACTGGCACTACTGTTGGCGCCTCCTGGCACTTCGATGACGGCTTTGATTCCCAATCCCTATTTTGGGAAAAGCTCGATTTCCTCGACGGATGCCAATCGCATCTTACGCGTTAGCCGACTCGATGGTCCCAGCAAAGCAAATGTGATTCAGGTGATCGATCGTACGCTGGAGGCCGAGCAGACCGGCTTGATGGGCCGTGGGTATATCGACACCGGAGGACCTCATGAAAAAGGAGATGCATGGATACGTGCTGCGGGCGAAATGGTCGAAGCCGCCTACTTCGATACCGATTTTGAAACCACCAAGCGTGCCATGGATTACCGAGATCGACTCGATGCGCCCGCAATTTATATGGGCTGGTATCGTCCTCGAGCTCAAGCTCAATGGCTTGCGCCCAAATGGTCTGTGCCCGCGGGGGCCATTGGTTTTCACCTACATAGTTTTTCCGGCACATCGCTACGCACGACTAAGACATGGTTGGGCGCATTGGTGGCGCAAGGCTACTGCGCCACTGTGGGCAATGTGTATGAACCTTATCTGGAGTATACGCACCGCCCGCAAGTTTTGTTAGCGCATCTTATGTCCGGGGGGAATTTCGGTGAGGCGGTCGCCGTGAGTATGCCGGCACTCAGCTGGCAAAGTGTCGCACTGGGCGATCCGCTCTATCGTCCGTTTAAAGTGAGTTTGCAGGATCAGCTGACACAGTCCCAAGATTCAAATTTTGCTGCCTACGCCAGTATTCGTGAGAGCAACCGTTTACTGGCCACTGAAGGCAGCGATGCGGCGATCGCCTTTGCGCGGTCCAAATTCTTGAAACAGCCCTCGCTGGCTCTCGCCTATCGCATGGCGCAGCTCTATGCGGGAGCAGGTCGTGAGCGCGAGGGGGTCGAAGCATTAAAAATTATTCGCTACATTTCCAAATTCTCCGTGGATGAATTCGTCTTAGTGCAGAAGATTGCTAATTTCCTTCACAAGTATGATGAGAGTCCCTTGGCATTGCGTTTGTATCAAAGCATTTTAGAGGAGCGCGATTTAGATAAGCGCTTGAAGATTTCTCTTTACGAGGGCGGCGCTCCGGTGGCACTTGCATGCGGCGAGGCGACGCTGGCCTCGCGTTGGCAGCTCGAAGCTCGCACGCTTAAGACGCCTCCGACGCCCAATCCTGCGAAAAAGAAGTAGTGCTCAGCGCTATGCGAAAGCATGCTACTGTCTTTAATTGCACTACTATAAGTGCTTTTAACTCATTTTTGATCAGATGTAGGTTGTCTCTGTGGCAAGTTCCGCATTGGATCTCTTCGTAATGCCTCGAAAAATCAGCTTTATTAATTACAAGGGAGGAGTTGGAAAGACTTCTCTAGTCGTGAACATTGCCGCTTCGCTTGCGCAGGCTGGCAAACGAGTGCTCCTTGTGGACCTCGATGCTCAATCTAATTCCAGTATTTGGCTGATGCGCTTAGACCGATGGAATCCTTTAAATACTGCCGATGCCGGGCATTTGTATTCCATCTTTGAACCAGGTGTCTGCCGCTTGCGTGATTGCATTGAAAAAGATGTGGTGCGCGGCAAAGAGGGTGAAGCGCTCTTGCCAGGTTTGGACATTGTGCCGACGACTTTCACCTTGGTGGATCTAGAGCATGACTTCGAGTCGGCCGATGGGCGCCCTGCGTTTGCAATTTTTCAAGAACAACTGGCAGAAGTTGAAGATGAATATGATTTTATACTCTTTGATTGCCCGCCCAATGTGCTCTATTCCGCGCAGTGCGGTGTATTTTGTAGTAGCGAAGTTTATGTGCCCGCCAACCCTGATGCGCTCAGTTTGATTGGTTTCACCCTATTAGTGGGTAAATTACAGCAATTTCACCATTTGTGCGCCAGTTTTCGAGTGGCTGGCATGCAGCCGCAAGCGCAGGTACGTGGGGTTATTTTCAATTCTATTAAAAACAACGTCGATATCGACGTACCTAAGATGCGCATGCAATTTCGTATCAACCAATTTAAGAATCAAGGTCGAGTGGCCAAGGATTGTCGTATTTTTGATGCCAATGTGCGCGACGCGATTGTTGTCCGCAGGGCAGTGACCTTAGGCTTGCCTGTTGGTTTGGTCGGCAATGTAAAGAAGGAAGAGTCTGTGCGCGACGATTATACAGTCCTGACACAAGAGTTACTCGACACCCCGGAAACTTCGGTATAACCGTATCACTATAGGCAATAAAAATGAGCGAAGCATCTTTTGAAAAATATTCCGCTGAAGAGTGGGAGCACATCCGTAAGCGGTTCTTTAATTCGATCTTAAATGATACTGAAATTGCCAAATTAGGGCAAAATGTCGGTGTTTCATGGCCGTTTAAGGGCAAAGGGGAAACCGCGGAGAAGTACATTGAGTATGACTTTGAAGAGCTGAAGTCCGTGCCAGGTCTTGTTGGCAAGCAAAGTCGTATTAAAACCTTAATGGACATTCTTCGCGAGACGCTCGCTTTTGATGATCCATTTTCAGATATGGTGGATACTGTAGAGTCTGAGAGTGAAGTGGATGACACTTTCGAAAGAATTTTAGCGAAGCTCGAAATCCCGCCCAGTTATCCATGTGAATTTGTGCATTTCGAAGCAGGGACCCGCGAATTATTACGCGATGAGGGAGTTAACACTCTGATCGAAGTTGTTCATTTTGGGCAAAAGCTTGCGCGTAATGTCGTCGTGGGGGGAGATTTAAAAACTTTCCTAAATGGCCTCGCTCATAAGGATGAAGTGGGCATTACCAAGCACTTGCCCTATCGTCGTGGGATTCGAGGCTTGCACTTGCCGGAAGCGATTGGGCTGATTGCCAATGATCTGCCGGAAGCGGCGCAACTGCAGCTGCTTTCGCAGTCTGATACCAGTTTGACCGATGCCGAGACCGCGCTTTTAGGCAAGGCTAGCGCACTCAATGTTGAAGCTGCCATTAAGACAGCCGTGGAACGTGTGCGGAAGGTGAGTGAATGGTTTACAGCCGAAGCCGCCGATTTGCAGCAGGTCTTTAATACCGGGGGTTCACCGGAGCGTTACTTTATTATGATCAATGACGCCCGTTTAGAGCGTATGGCGATTGAACTCGCGAAGCTTCAGCTCGGCGTCGCGGATGCTAAGAAATCTGGCTTCTTTGGTAAGCTCTTTGGCCGCTAAATTACGTTTCGGCTAGCTCAGTAGTTTGGCCAATAGATGCTGAGCGATACGCTGGCTACTGCCACGATTGCTGGCATGCCATCGTAGTCCTGCTGCATGCATATTGGCTAGCTGTGCTTTGTCTTGCGCGAGCTGCCGCGTTTTTTGACGGAGCTCTGTAGAGGTCTGAACATGTTTGGCGGCTCCAGCACGCACCAGTGAGCGGGCCACATCTCTAAAATTGTTCATGTGAGGACCCATTAAGATCGGAATTCCGAGGCCTGCGGCTTCAATCGGAGTCTGTCCACCCGTGTTAGGAGCGAGGCTCTTGCCTATGAATGCGAGGTCCGCTGCTTGCGTCAGTTGTGTGAGCTCGCCTGTGGTATCTGCTAGATGAATACGCAGCCCCGTGGGGGCTGCCAGTCCCATGGAGCGCTGGTGCCAGGACAGTTCCTGAGCCGCGAGCAGGGCGACGATTTCTGCTGCGCGCTCTGCGTGGCGCGGCACCAAGAGTAGCCGGCAGTCGATCCCGCTGGCAATCATTGCGCGTTGAGTTTGGAGTAGCGCGGCCTCTTCACCTGGCCAAGTTGAGGAGCCTAATAGAACAAAAGGACGCTGATTTTCGGCTTGGAAGCCTAAGCTTGCGCGTAGTGTCTCACGCTCTGAATCCGAGGCGCGCGCACCAATGCTCACGTCAAATTTTATGCTGCCGGTGGATTGGATACTTTCTGGGGGGCTGCCGAGTTCCAGTAGACGGGTGCGATCCAGTTCGCTGGCGGCATAGGTGGCGCTGAATTTTTTAAGCATACGACGCGCCAAGGCGGGGACTTTTTGATAGCGTCGAAAACTAGTGTCAGAGATACGTGCATTGACTAAAAAGGCCGGAATGCCGCGTTTGCGGGCTTGATGTAAATGCTCGGGCCACAGCTCGCTCTCGGTCAATATGGCGGCGCTGGGCTGTATGCGCTGCCATGCGCAGCGGCTAAATAGCCAGAAATCGAGAGGGAAAATACCTATGCGTAATGCGATGTCGCCGTAGCGTTTACGCGCTTCTGCGTAGCCGGTGCTGGTCGTGGTGGTCAGTACAATCTCGACAGTCGAGTCTTGCAGTAGCGCTTGAATTAGCGGACCAATGGCCAGCACTTCACCCACGCTAACTGCTTGCAGCCAAATGCGTTGCTTGCCAGCCTCTACTGCGGATAACTTATGAAATCGGCCGAAGCGGTGCTGGAAGCTTTTACGATAGCCGCCACGTCGCCACATTCGAAGAATGTAGTAGGGCAGGGCGATCAAGAGCCCAGGTAAATAAAGCAGCCGATAAAACCAAATCATGTAAGTGCAAATATGAAGCGCCTTCCTTGTTCATTGAAAGGATAAAAGAACGGCTGCTTCGACTTGCAGATGCAGCAGCTCGTGCCAGCATTGCCTAATGGATCCTTTAACTCAAGCCAGTGTTGGCGCCGCAGTTGCCGCCATCGCTGCGCGCAAATCAGAAACTAGACGTGCCATACTGCTTGGGGCGCTGGCGGGAGCTGCACCGGATGTAGATGTCTTGATTCGCTCGGATGAGGACCCCCTGCTAGCGCTGCAATTTCATCGTCATTTCACTCACGCGCTGCTAGTGGCGCCGCTGATCGGTCTACTGGTCGCGGCTCTGTTTAAGGCACTCTTTTTTTGGAAGCACTGGTCCTATCGACGCCTTGCCTTGTTTGCTGTCTTGGGAGCTCTCACGCATGGTTTGATTGATGCATGCACGAGTTATGGCACTTTACTTTATTGGCCGCTGAGTTCGCATCGTGAGTCTTGGGATGTGATTTCGATCATCGACCCAATCTTTACTTTGCCCTTGTGCGTACTGATCGTTATCGCTTTTGCTTTCAGGCGACCTCGTTTTGCGCATTTCGGGGTGGGGCTCTGCTTATTGTACCTTGCGTTTGGTGCCTATCAACGCGGGCAAGCGGCAGAGTTTGCCAAGCAGCTCGCGCAGGCGCGCGGTCACGATCCGCTGGAACTCACCGTTCGACCTTCCTTTGGTAATACATTGTTGTGGCGTATCGTCTATCGTTCGGGTGAACGTTATTATGTGGACGCTGTACAAACGCTGCCATTTGCTTCCCCGCGGCATTACCCTGGCAGCTCAGTAGATCGGTTTAGTCTGGAGGCAGCAGCGTCTCTTTTTCCTGCTGCGAGTGTGCATGCTCGTGACGTGGCGCGCTTCCGATTCTTTTCGCAAGAGTATCTGTTTGTGCATCCCATGAAACCTGATGTTGTGGGGGATTTACGCTATGCCATGTATCCTGACTCGGTCGAGCCGCTGTGGGGCATTCGTTTGGATCCTGAGCGCCCCGAGCAGCACGTAAGTTTTGAGCATTTCCGTGATCCCTCACAGCGAGCATTTAAGCGCCTATGGCAAATGATCCAGGGGCAAGCTGTCGAGCCTCTGAATGCCAATTAAAATATGTAGGCGACACTTAGAGTGTGCATGTCCAGGCCGGGGTTTGGACTGTCTAAGTCCGCATTGGATGTATGCTGAAATCGATAGCCGATCTTCCATGCTTTATCGACGGTCCAATTTAGTCCGAGACTACTGGTGAAATGAAAATTTCCACCAATGTCATATCCACTAAAGCGGTCTTCTGAATAATAAGAGGGGCCGGAGCTGAATTCGAGGCTTACGGGAAAATCTCCGAATTGTAATCGTCCTAAAGGTGCGATACGCGCATACACTGCATCCTTGTCCTCGCCACTGAGTCCACCGAGGGTAGCTTCGACTGAGAGCGCAAGGCGTATCTCCTGGCTTAGCTCCCAAGACCAGTCCGTGTCTATGACTGAGTACAGCTCGTAGCTTTTCAGGTTGATTTGTTTTTCCGCGTCTTGGCCTATGCGGACGCCGACTTCAGAGAGTAAAGTGCTTGGGTCTTGCGCAATTAAGGGGGCGCTTGCAATTCCGCAGGTTGTCATGAGTAAGATTATCTTCGCTTTCATATTGTCTGGGTCATTCTAGTTGAATGAGTCAATTAATAGGTGATTCCTTCGGCTTAGGTCAAATTCATAGCATCGTTTTTTTAGGATTAGTTACCCTATAATGACGCTTCTAAACTGGGGTCGAAGATTCGCGCACAATCAGTCGAAGTTTGCGGAGGATGCCGCGGTTAAATCGCTCTTGGTTTGGAATATGCTCCAGTGGAGAGAAGAAGACGCCGTGCACTTTTTCATCGATAAAGCGCTGCGTTAAGATTTCGGCTAATTGGCAGGGATCTTCGGTTGGAATCTCTAGTTCTGAGGGGCGCACGATGCGCATGGCTTCCATTCCCACAGCTTCGGTGAGGCTGGCGCAGATTGGGGTGAAGATTTCTGTGCTGTGCAGGTTGGGAATCAGTAAGCCGGCAGTGATGCTCGACTTGCCTGGAGCCAGCACCTGCGTGCCGAAGCCAGCTCGTCGTTTGACGATCTTTTCCTTGGCGAGTAAGCGCAGAGCTTTGGCAACGGTTGGACGCGAAGTGGCATGTTTTTTACATAAGACTTCCTCGGTCGGGAGTAGGTCTCCAGGGGCATATTCTTGGTTTTTGATCGCATTGGCGATTTCGCTGTAAATTTGTAAATACT
>CEUD01119109.1_pt1 | contig 13038 bp, 15 predicted proteins | sample 356481 | NCBI WGS metagenome assembly CEUD01 (sample SAMEA2623314, study PRJEB7988) | marine metagenome | isolation source: saline water (ENVO:00002010), including | reverse complement strand
AAAAAAAAAATTAAAATTGATTTTTACGACATCTAGACAGAAATAGATTTTTATGTTGGTGCTTATAAAATTATGTATATTTATATATATAATTTTATATGGTAAAAAAATATTTCTACATATATAAAACCAGTCCCATATTTAAAAATTTATGCGGAAGATTTTATTAATCTAATTTTATTTTATTCTGAAATAATTGTTTTTTAACATTTGGATGATAAATATATGGAATAATTCCATAATATTTTATCACACTATTTTTACTTAATGCATAACATTCTACTAATAAAATCGTATAGATAGAAAGCCCAGATAATATATGCCATAATGCATGAAATTGAAAACTAAATACACATGTTTGATCTATTATCCAACAACAAAAAGCACAAAAAAAAGTTAAAACTGATAGAAAATAAAATTCTTTTGCGAGTGGTTTATTACTATTTTGAGTAACTACTTTCCATTTTTTTTGTATGAGATAAAATGTTATTGTTCCCATTAAAAATAATAAATATGGAGTATATACAAGATTATAATACCAACAAAAAATAACACCACATACTAATGTACTAGATGCCATAGCATGTAGCAATGATTCACACAAGGTTGCAAAAAATATCATCGCAAGAATGCTACCTTCATCTAAAATTTGACCAAATTGTGATAGAGTTCCATGAAATATGAATGAACCGAATCCAATAAATGTTAATAGTGTATAATAAACTTTATACCTATATGCTGGTCTATCATTATAAAGATTATACGCCCCGTAAGTCGAAGAAAGATATAACCCACTTAATCCTAAGATGATTACAAAAATATTTGTAATTGTATTCCAAAATTCAACTATATAATTTGAATATACATAATTTTGTTCACACCAGTCAATACTACTACTTTGATAAGAAAACATAGATAAATTATTAAGTTTTTTAATTTTTATATATGTGTGTGTTAAATAATTATTGATAATTTCAATTTTGATTTTAGTGTAAATCAAAATTGAATTTCTTTTGGAAACTAATATATAAAAATTTTAAAAATTATGAAACCTGCTAAAATTCTTAAAACTATTCGAGTATGTAATTCCGTAGGAAAAATGAAATATAGCTTAAATACTAATGATTTTTTTTTAAGAGTGATGAGTCCAAGATTTGCATTTTACGAATCTCATTCAAATGAGGAAGATATTCACAAAAAAATGTCTGATTATAAAGTATCTTTTCATAAATATAAAATTTATAATAACCCACTTGAATATAATGACGTAGCAGAAGGTAAATATGATTACCCTCCGAGTGGTGGTTTAACTGATTATGAATATGATTATTATTATGATTATGATTCTCACACTATTGCTAGTTCAATAAATTCTAAATGGATTAAATAGTAATAATTTAAATTAAAATCGATTTTCGTATCAGTTATCTTAAAAAAAAACAATATTAATTATTGCAAAATGAATACTTTATCTTTAACACATTATTTACAAACAGAAAAAGATTTACCAAAAGAGTTATGTCAAATTATTGCGAAATATGCTAACACAGTTTCATACAAAACTCATCAAATTTTATGTCATTATTTAGGGAGCAACTGGTTTTTAAAATATGCATTTATTTCAGAACGAAATTCAATTATATTATATACACCACGACTTGTTTACTTTCGGGCTTTAGAAATTGGTCAATTCTTTTTTATAGAATCTGATGGCAGTATTGCTATGAGGCAATTTTATGATCTTGAAACATATTCTAATTTTAATATATTAAATGATTTTAGATTATGCGATTTTCCAATATGTCAAATTACACATGATAATAATAACAAAGAAAGATGTTTAGGAATTGTTAGTGAATATGATGATTTTTCATTTAATTATTTAAAACGACAAACTTATTTAAGAATCCGTTGGGGCAAATTTTTTCCAAATAAAATATAGTTTATAAAAAATATATGAATAAGGGACTGGAAATTTAAGTTTTATATTTAAATTTAAAAATTAAAATAATTTATTCACTACTCCAATTCATATATTCTTCATCATCATTATTATCTGTAAAATAGTCATCATTTTCAGAATCATAATACTTTTTTTTCATATTTCTTTCTAAGTGTAATGGTTCAGCAGGACGAAAATGATAAGGATGAGCATGAGAAAGAGCATTCTTTTTTCGTTCATTTCTTTTTTTCTGTGCTTGTTTCATAGCATTTTGTCTCTTTTCCCTTTCAATTCTTCTTTTTTCATCTAAATTTTGATAACATTGTTTGATATGTTGAATAACATTTTTTTTACCCCAAGGATTATTAGTTTTTTTAATATCTACTTGTTTTTTTTTTTCTACTGGTTTAACAACTGGTTTTGTAGATGTTTTAACAGAAAGTGAAGGAAACATTTCAACTAATGTTTCTTTTGGTTTATTTACAGAAACGTTAGTTGAAATTCGTGTATCTTTTGTATTAGAATATTGTGTTTTATATTTTTGTGAAAATTTATTAGAAAAAGTATTTTTTTCATAAGAATTGAATTTATTTCTTTGTGAGAATTTACTATAATTATTACTATTTTCATTATTATTTCTTTGTGAAAATTTTGTATTATTATAGCCATTGCCATTATAATTTGTTCTTGATTTTTGTCCATATCTAGATACTTCTTGTGAAGAAGAAGATGATGGTCTTTGAAAACGATTATTATTCATTTTTAAAAATTTATATTAATAAATTAAATTTACTTTATATTAACTTTATATTAACTTTTAAGTATTATTATTTTTAGTGTCGTTATTTTCAATTTTATTTTCATTTAATTTTTTAATTTAAAAATTAAAAATGATTTTGTATATAATTAAGCAAAATACAAATTAAATAAGATTAATTTAATTTTTAATAAAGATTTATTATTATTTATATTTAAAAGATGGCACGACGATCACAAAAAATAAAAAAATCTTTAAATACGTTTTTTAATTATACAGAACAAGGTCGCTATAAATTTAAAGTAAATTCTTATCTTGTAAATTTTGAAAGAAATACTGACGAAAATGATAATAATATTCCATCATGTTCCTGTAATAATTATGATGAAAATACTTTTTGTGAACATGTATATTATATTTTACTTTTCTTTTTTAAAGTAAATGTTAGAAATAGAATACTCCGGAAAAACAAATTCACAGATAATGAATTAGAAAATATTTTTTTAAAACAATATCGTTTAGTGTCGGCATCGTATGTTAGAAGAGTTCCTAGAGTACGACTTCAAAGAAGAATTCGCCCTCAACCTCCTGCTCGGAGGCGAATTCTTGTTAGACGTGCACCTGCTCGGAGAAGAATAAGTGTTAGACGACCTGTTCGAGAACGAATTGGTAGATATCAACCACAACCACCTTCAGAACCTCGTCCTCCTTCTAGGAGACCTAATAGAAATTCTGTACATAGAAGAAGACGATTTGTTGATGTATTAGCATCTTCTTATAGGAATGATGAATCCAGAGAAGCAGGGCAGCCGGCTATTCCTATTTTAGTACCAGATGAAAATCCACTCAATAATTTAAGACACAGAGTTGAGAATCTTCAAAGAAGATTAAGACGTTCTCCTAATAGAGTTGATTTACATATTCCACGACCGCGTGTTTTCATTAATCATAATCAAGGAAATGATGGAGAAATTTTTCCATCACCAATTCGTCGTATAAGTAATACAAGGCATATTGCTAGTATTGCAATATTGAATTCACCTCAACGAAATATAACAAGTGAAGATAAGTGTACAATTTGTTTAAATCAATTGTATGAAAATAATGGAATTGTTACTAGATGTTCTGTATGTTCAAATGATTTTCATAATCTGTGTCTAGATACATGGATTGTATCAAAAATTAGACGATATACACCACCTTCTTGTCCATTATGTAGAAGTAGGATAAATTTATATTAAATAATGTAAAATATATAAACCAGTCCCAATTTTATATTAAAAATTATGCATCAGTACATTCAAAAAATAGTAATTTTTTGATACCAATTAAATCATCGCTTTCAATAAGCGCATTTTCTTGTTCAATATCTAATTTAAATTGAACAGGTGGATTTTTATATTTTTCCAACTTATAACGATATTCATCAAAATATTTATTATTAAGAATACATTCACTATTAGGTCGTAATGAATAATTAAATGACAACATTGATTCAATTAATTCCAAAAGTGTATTTGACACTGGTTCATAAATATCAGTCAAATTATTTGGATTATTGTATTTTGTCTCTTTTTTTCTAAAAAATTGAGAAAAAGTTTTTTTTTGAATTTTTTTTGATTCTTTTTTTTTTATTCTGTTACCATATTCATAAATTGATAAATCGCTATGAGGCACGTTAAGGATATTCATAATTAATTTTACTAAATGTAAATAATTATCAGCATGAAATAATGGTTCTTTTATAATAAGTTCTACCATTATACACCCAATTGACCAAATATCTATTTTATGTTCGTATTCTTTTGGTGAAAGAACTACCTCTGGTGCTCTATACCATCTTGTTACTACATATTCTGTCATATTGGAATCATAAGACCGAGATAAACCAAAATCAATAATTTTTATTGTAGAATCTTTATTGATAATTATATTGCTTGGTTTTAAATCACGATGTATGATATTTGCAGAATGTAAATGCTTTACACCTGATAGCATTTGAAATAAGATAAATTTGTAATGTTCTTCTGATAGGTGAACATTATTTTTTCTATATTTATAAATTAATTCATGTAAATCTGTATCTCCTCTTTCAGTAATTATAGATATTGTATTAAAATTTTTTTCATAACCATTTACATTAACATCAATTAAACTGAGAATATTGGGATGACTATATTTTGTACAAAATTTAAGAATTTTAATTTCTCTTAAAATTCTAATTGAATCACATGCATTATCTAAATCTTTAATCACTTTAATAGCTACCTTTTTCCCATCTTGATCATTGTATGCGGATACAGTTCCATAAGCTCCTTCTCCAATTTTTTTAGAGAATTTGTATTTTGTTTTTCTTAAAAAATTCATTGTAGTGTCTACCTATTTAATTTACGTTAATAATTAAAAATTCAATTTTGATTTATTGTTAAATTAATTTATTTTATTAGTATATATAAATAATAAAATGTCTTTAGCATCTTCTCTTAAAAAAGCCTTTATAGCAGCAATTATTGCTGGAATTTTAAATGCAATATTAGCAGCAGTAAATGTTGCACAATATATTCCAAAAACTCAATTCCCATTTATTACTCAAATCATAGCTCAATTAGAATCTCATAAAATTAGAATGATAGAATCTTCAATTGTTGTAACAATAATTGCATTAGTTGCTGGAATAATTGCCAGTTTTTTTTAAATTAAAAAATATGTAAAAAAAATATAAATTTAAATATATTGATATAAATCATAATATGAATATATTTAAAAGATTAAGATATTTAATATTTAATTCTTCTTATGAACATGATTATGAATATCAATCAGAAGAAAAATCTGAAAATTTTTATTATTTAGCATTATTAAAAAATGCTGATGTAGTTTATGGTGCTTCAATTCATGGGTTATGGCCTAATTATGCTAATGGAAGTTATCCATCATTTTGTAAAAATGTAGAATTTGATTTTGATAAATTATCTCCTATAATCAAAGAACTGAGAGATTATTGGGATTTACCAGGAGATATTGGAAAAGATGAAATTAGTTTTTGGCAACATGAATATAAAAAACATGGTAGTTGTATGTTTATTGAATTAACAGAATTAGAATATTTCAAAAAAGCATTAGAACTATATTTTTATATAATGGAAAATGGTATTGATATTGAAAAGTATAGAAAGGGCAAAAACTATATGATTCCTTTTGATTTGGATTTTAAATTAAGCGAAAAATAATTTTTGCTATTTTGATTAATGTATTAAATTTAATTAAATAATTTTTACAACTTTGTCAAAATATTCTTTGGAAATTTCACATCCTTTAAATTTTCTACCTGTGTTTTTAGATGCAATAGCAGTAGTCCCACCTCCTAAAAAGGTATCGACTATTAAATCTCCTTTTTTAGAATGTTTTTCAATAAGTGCTTCAAATAATTTCAAACTTTTTTGTGTTGGATGAAAACGATTTTTCCCACCTTGTAAAGGAAATTCGTAAATCCCCTTATCATATTTTGAATTAAAGGTTGGCTTTCCACCTTTTATAGCAGTTAAAGCAATTTCTCTACAATTTGTCAAATAATTTCTTGAACTATTTAATGGTTGTGGATTAGTTTTAATCCATTCAATAAAACGGATTTGTTTAAATTTATATTTATCAAGTAAATTTTTTAAATCCGTTATTTTCCATAAATCAAAGAAAATAATACAAGTCCCGCCTTTTTTTAATTTCTTATAAAATATTTTGATAAATTGTTCCAATTCCTCTATTGTAAAATCTTTATCCCATTGACCGTAATCAGTTTTAACAGCAAATTTCTTACCGTAAATAGTTCCATATTTCAAATAATTTTGTTTTTGTTTTTCCTTTTGTTTTAAAACTTTAGCATCTTTTTCATCAATCTTATTATTTTTGACATGTTTTTTCCAAAATTCATTCCATTCTTTTTCAGTCTTACTTAATTTTTTAAGATTATGTTTAACATCAATATAATGTTGATTCATTCCAGTTTTTTCATTTGAAATAATATAAGGTGGGTCAGTAAGTATTAAGTCAATTGTATTATCTGCAATTCCATTTAAATATTCTAATCCTTCACCATTTTTAATTTCTATATTGGATTCTTCATCTATATATTCTTTTATAACTTCAACTTCTACTATAGGTAGATTTTTTATTTCTTCAGATTCTTCAGGTTCTATGATTGGTAAATTTTCTACAATTTCATTCGATATTTCTTTTGATGGTTCACATTTTTTTTTGTTTTCAAGATGTCTTTTAACATTGGTTAAAAGTTTTTTACAAATAGGACAAGGTTTTTTCCCCATTCAATTTAATAATTATTCTTATATTTTAATTATTAAATCAATTTTATTTTACTTATTTATTGAAATGTACAATGTTCATTTATTAATTTTCGTAATAAATATTGAAAAGGACTATCTAAATTTGAATTCCTTTTAACAGAAATTAATGTATAATCAAGACCATTATTTGTAGCAAGATTACGAGCATATGTTTCACTAAAGCGTAAAGGGGGATTTAGATCAACTTTATTTACACATAATAAAACAGGTATATTTTGACAAATACGCTGAATATCTTGTAATATCGTGGGAACTCTCTGATAACTTGCTCGGCAAGATTGGTCAACCATAATAATAGCAGCATTTGCTCCAACATAGTATCCGTCTCTTAGTCCACCAAAACGTTCTTGTCCAGCACAATCCCATATATTAAATGCAACTTGTCCGCAATTAGTATTAATTCTACATACATTAACTTCTACCCCTAAAGTTGCTACATAATGTCTATCAAATTGTCCTGTTTTTAAACGTTTAATAAATGTTGTTTTTCCAACACCTCCAGCACCATCAATTATAATTTTAAATTGATTTGTAGCCATTTTATTTTATTAAATTTTCTTTAAATCAATTTTTATTTTTATTTTTTTTTTTTTAATATTACACTTAATTCAGTATTCATTTTTTTCCATCTATTTCTTTTTAACATGAAATTATATAACCTTTTATTCAAAATAGATTGTAATTTTATATTAATATTTAGTTGTTCAAGTTGTTCAAGTAAATTAGAAAAAATTCCACAATTTCTAAATTTTGGATATATAAATATTGAACATATTATCATCATATCACTTTCCCACGTTACAACAATAGTTCCGTATTGCGATGTTAATTCTCTCTGAATTCGATATTTTAGCGGCAAATTTAACCATATTTTTATTTTTTTAAATAAGATAGTGTCAACAATCATTTATATAAATTGTAATATTTATAACATATTTATATAAATATTAATCACAAAACTTAATAAAATATGTATTAAGTTTAATTTATTTTTTGTATATAAATGTATACAACTAATAGTATATACTAATGGAATCAAATACAAAAGTATGGATAAAGAAAAGAAATATATGGTTCTCTGGTATTATTGTATCTAAAAACGAAGATCAAGTCTTAATAAAATTTGATCATAATAAAAAAACAGAGATCATTGATGACTTTTCAAATATAAAATTAAAAAATCAAAATGGTGATAATGTTGATGATTTGATGAATCTTCAACATTTAAATGAACCTTCGATGTTGAATGCCTTATTTAATCGATACAAGAAAAATACAATATATACATATACTGGACCCATTTTAATAGCCATCAATCCTTTCAAAAATTTAGGGATATACGATGATGGAAATATCAAAAATTTTAATAATAATCAAATAGAGAATCCTCATTTATATGGAGTAGTTAGTAAAGTTTATGAAAATATAAAAAAAAATAAAGGAAACCAATCTGTTTTAATTAGTGGAAATAGTGGAAGTGGTAAAACTTTTTCAACACGATATATAATGAAATATTTATCAAAAGTTAGTTCAAATTTTGATACAAATGAAAATACTGTAGAACGAAAACTTTTAGAATCTAATCCAATATTGGAAGCATTTGGAAATGCAAAGACATTGATGAATGATAATTCTAGTCGTTTTGGTAAGTATATAAAGATTTTTTTTGATGATGATAGTAGAATAACTGGTGCTAATATAGAAACTTATTTATTAGAAAAGATTAGATTAATTAATCAAAAAGATGGAGAGAGAAATTTTCATATCTTTTATTTGATTTTATCAGGTATGAGTAATACTGCTAAACAAAAATATAATCTAACAAAAGTAGATGATTATACAATTTTAAATAATAGTAAGTGTTATTTACGAGATGATGGTATTAGTGATAAAGATCAATATAAAGAATTAATACAATCTTTTCATATTATGAACTTTACTGAAACAGATATTGAAAATATTTTTTCAATTATATCTGCTATTTTACACTTAGGTAATATTATCATAAAAGATAATCAGGTTATAGATAGTTTTTCATTAAAATGTGCTAGTAAAATGCTTTCTATTGAATATAATGATTTGAAAAAATGTTTTCTTCAAAAGGAAATAACAGTTAATGATGAAACTTTCATTAAACCTTTGAAAGATATAGAATCTTATAATGTAATTACTACAATGATCAAAGTAATTTATGAAAATATGTTTAATTGGATTGTAAAAAGAATTAACAAAAATTTTATTAAAACAGATTACAAACAATTTATAGGATTATTAGATATTTTTGGTTTTGAAGTATTTTATAAAAATAATTTTGAACAAATCTGTATTAATTATGCTAATGAAAGTTTACAACAACAATTTAATAAATATATTTTAAAAAATGAACAGAAATTGTATGAAGAAGAACAAATTGACTGGGATTTTATTGATTTTCCAGATAATAAGGAATGTTTAGATTTATTTGAATTTAAAAGTCATGGTCTTTTATCAAAATTTGATGAAGAATGTTTATTTCCAAATGGAAATGATAATGCTTTATATGATAAGATTTGTAAATATTCGGAAACTAGAGATAGTTTAAATATAACTAATATGGAAAGAATTGATAAATTATTTACAATAGAACATTATCCTGGTAAAGTAACCTATAATATTCATGGTTTTGTTTCAAAAAATAAGGATATATTGAATAGTTGTGCTGTAAAATGTCTATTTAAATCAAATAACAAAATTTTTAAAACATTCGACAAAAATTTACTATTGAGTTTAACAACTTTATCTTCAATTAGTATTTCCAAACAATTTCAAAATCAATTGAAAGAGTTATTGGAAACTATTAACAAAACAACTCCTCACTATATAAGATGTCTTAAACCCAATGATAAAAATAAACCAGATTCTTTTCAAAATAATCAAATTGTTAATCAATTAAAATATAGTGGTGTTTTGGAGGCAATCAAAATTTCAAGACACGGATATCCAATACGAATGGCTCACGAAGACTTTAATGATAAATATTATATGTTATTTGATAAAGTTGACTTTGATAATAAACAATTGATATCTATTTTAAAGAATGAGAAATTGGAAATAGATAATGGAAAATATCAAGTAGGTATTACTAAAATTTTTCTCAAAAAAGATGATTATGAGAAAATTGAATCAATGCGAAATAATTTACTTAATAAATCGGCAATAACTATTCAAAAAATATTTAAAGGATGGAGAATTAAAAATTGGTATATTAATTATAAAAAATCAGTAATTATTGCTCAAAAGTATGCCAGAGGATATTTAGCAAAACAAAGAGTTAAAAGAATAAGAAAAAATTTATCTTCTATTAAAATTCAATCATTATTTAGAGGATATATTGCTAGAAAAAATTATAGAAAGACAATCAAATTAATAATATTTATGCAGAGAAGGGTAAGACAAAAAATTAAAAAACGGAAATATAGAGATAATTATAAAAATTATTGTGCTTCTAAAATTAAAAGCACTTGGAAAATGTATCTTATTCGCAAACAATTTATTCAATATAGACATTCAATAATTGCGATTCAATGTCATATCAAAAGATTACTGGCAAAAAATTTATTGATAAAATTAAGGAAAGAAAAATATAATCTAGATAAGTTAAGAAATCAAAATAATTTATTACTAAATAATTTAAATTCTTTACAGGAAGATTATTTGAAACAACAAGCATTAATGAATCAAATGAGAATGAAAATGAAACAACAAGAAAGAGAGAATTTTCAAAAAGAAGAAAATTTACGATTATTAAATGAACAAAATACTGAAAAAATAGAAGATGTTTTATATAAAAATTTTGAATTATCAAACATTATAAATGATTATAAACAGAATGAAGAAGAAAGTAAGCAATTATTAGAAGATGCTACAATACAAAATAATCAAGATGCTGAAACTAAATTATTACTTGCTATGAAAATAAATGAATTGTTATTAAAACATAATAATGCAGTAGAAGAATTGAGAAGACTTCAGGCAAATGATAATAATGTATCATTTTTTAGTTTTATTAGACAATTTTTCCAATAATTATATTTCTATATTTATATTAATATAGATGACTAAATCAAAAATATTTATCATTATAGTAATATGTATTATCACTTTAATAATTTTATTAGATAATAAGTATGAAGGTTTTATTACAAATGCTCTTAAAGAAAGTTCTACTTTAATTTTACTTAAAGATCCAAATGATAATCCAAAAAAGTGCAAAATTAAATTATTAGAGAAAGGAATAAAATTATCTGGTCCTAATTGTTGTATAGAAATTGATGAAAAAAATAATCATTGTAATAGTAAATTGATTACTTGTTCTACTGGTATTTTAGGAGCATTTCATTATAAACCTAAAAAAGCAATAAATTTTGTTAAAAAAATGAAAGATAAGAAAAAGAAAATAAAAAATTCATTTGGAAACAAAATTGATAAAAAAACTTTAAATACAGTTTTAGAATTATCTAATTTCGATGATAAAAATACTTTTAAAAAAGAAACCACTCATAAATTGAAAAGAATATCAATGTTGAAGGCATTAAACTTAGTTGATAAATATTCTAAAACTCTTGCCACACAAAATTGTGTAAGTTGAGTAGTGATACTAATAACAGTTCTAGCCTCCAGGTTATTATATAAAAATATTTCAAGTCCCATTCAAAAATCAATTAAAATCTAGAACATACTGAATGGAAATTTGAACCTAATGATGAAGCAAATTGGTAAGATAAGAATGGATATATAGGAAAACATCTTTATTATTTTCTATATTAATTATATATAATATAATTAATGAACAATTCCAATTCCAACAATGATGTACGGGGATTAGATGAAATTGAGGATATCCCTTATGATCCAGCAAACAAACCAAAATGGACTGACGAGGACCATCTTTGTGTTGGTGGAAAAAAACAAATTAAATTATTAGATGATGAAATGGAAAAAAGAACAATTAAAGAACTTTATGAAGGAACTGCTGATATGGATGATGGAATATATTTTTATCTTATCAAAAAAGATAATCCAGAGCTAGTTTACTGTTATCATAAAAAATATGACAGAAAAATTAAAGAAGAAATATATCCATATGATACAAGAACAGGTCATTCTTCATTAATTACACTTAAAGAATATGAGCACGATGAAGAAATAGGACCAAAGGCAAACCCAGAATGTATAGTATTATATGCAGGTGAAATGATATATGAAAAAGATGTTGGTATTACATCGTGGAGTCCAGCATCTGGTCATTTTCGTCCAAAAGATGAGAATGCAAAGAAAGTTGGATTTCCAATGGACAATTTTGATGCGGGAAAAATGGATTCTATCCGTGGAAAAAGAAGAAAAAGAAGAAAAAGAAGAAAAACAAAAAAAACTAAAAAAGTAAGAAGACATCAAGGTATTATTCAAACAGGTGGAAATGTAGGAAGATTAAGAAAGGGATACAGATATTCTGGTAAAAAACTTAAAAGTGGATTATCACAAATTATTAAATGTAAATCTAGAAAATGTTAAAAATATTTTTATTATATTATTTTCTATAGTAAGTTATATATAAAATGTCCAATAAATACCTAGATAAGTATGAAGATGTATTCAAATCTGAACCAAAATGTAATGTAAATTCAAAATATTTATGTGCTGATTTTCCATTTATGTGTTTATCTCAAGACAACATAAATAATAAAAAGAAGGAAAGTACACATGATTTTAATACAAGTTGTGTTCAAACTTTACCTAATAATTTTGGTGCCCCAATTGAATATAAAATGCTTAGTGAAGTTGATTCTAAAAAAATTTGTTCAAAGGTAAAAAAATTAACAAAACAATAAATATATATTTTTATCGTTTATTAAAATTGATTTTATGATATTTTAATCAATTTTAATCAACCAGAAATCTATTAAGATATAAATTAAGAAATAAATTAAGAAATAAATTAAGAA
>CEUD01124418.1_pt1 | contig 13056 bp, 13 predicted proteins | sample 356481 | NCBI WGS metagenome assembly CEUD01 (sample SAMEA2623314, study PRJEB7988) | marine metagenome | isolation source: saline water (ENVO:00002010), including | reverse complement strand
GGGGCATTCGTGAGCAACTCCTTCAGCTATTAGAACTCTTTGATTTACGTTTGGTTGCTTATACTCGCGGCTCACGTGGGAGTTTGCTACAGGGCGTCAATGAGTTGCATGATTTCCCCGGCACAGAGGTCGATTCAGTGGATACGGTGGGCGCGGGTGACTCATTCACTGCCGCTCTATGTATGGGACTTCTGAGAGATTGGAAGCTGAGCGGCATAAACTTTTTTGCCAACGAAGTCGCTGGATATGTCTGCACTCAGCAGGGTGCGACTCCAGAGATCCCTGACACAATCAAAAATTTCGGCAGTTTGCACTGCTGCTTCTAACCAAAAATAGAATCATAAGCATAAACCCCATGAATCATATGAAAAGAATAATACTAGGCCTACTCATCTGCTTTACATCACTCTCTATAGTTGCTTGTAGTGGTGGCGGAAAAGAATCGGACAACAACGCGGATGCCTCTGTTAAAATTGGCATGACGGTACAATCTTTAAGTAATTTGCTCGATCGGTGGCGGTGGTTCCGTGGGAGCCAACGAAGCGGCTAAAGCTGCTAATAAAGTGACTGCTGATTTTGGCATCTTCGCCGCTGATGCACTCAACCTGAATTATCGGCTCTGAAGAATAACGAAGGCGTGCGCATGACAGTGACTGTGACTGGCACCAACCAAGACATCGCCGATGAGATCTGGGGCATGGTGACATTGCTGCAATCTGGTGCGCCAATCGAAACAAAAGAAATTTATCGTGAATTCATCCCCGTAACTGAAGGCAACGTGGACGAATACCTCGGTAAGTAGGCATCAACAGTTGAAGGTCCAGGTTGGCGCATCAGTTAGCTAGCCATGCGCCAACCTGCGACCTTCTTTCCCCAACCATTCTACCCAGTCCCCAATCTTTATGAATATTCTAGAATTAAGGAATATCACCAAAAAATACCCCGGTGTCATCGCGTTAAATGATGTCAGCATCGAGTTTGTTAAAGGAGAAGCCCATGCCCTCGTGGGTGAAAACGGCGCCGGCAAATCGACCTTGATCAAGAGTTGCACGGGCGCGGTCAAACCAAATGCCACCACTCATTGTGACTTTGGCAATGATGATCATCATCGAAGGTATCGCCTTCCTGATCAGTAAGGGGCTACCGATTTATGGATTCCCAGATTCATTTGCTGTGATTGGGCAAGGATACATCGGACCGATTCCGATCCCAGTCGTCATCATGATCGCAGTATTGGCACTGGGGGCCTTTATTCTGAATAAGACATTCTTCGGACGCTACTTCTACGCCGTCGGTGGGAATGAAGAAGCCGCTAAGCTTTCCGGTATCAAAGTCAAGAATGTCAAATACCTCGTGTGTTCGCTTTCCGGATTTTTCGCCGGCGTCGCAGGCATTGTGATTCTTTCCAGAACCAATTCGGCCACGGTGACTTCGGGTAAGATGCTAGAGCTCGAAATTCTGACCGCTTGTGTGCTGGGGGGAATCAGCGTGACCGGCGGTGTCGGTCGTATCTCCAATGTGATTGCCGGTGTATTGATTCTCGGCGTGCTGAGTAATGGCATGGTCTTGATGAATGTTACGGAGTTCACCCAAATGGTGATTAAAGGCTCAGTGCTCCTGATCGCGGTCGCTTTTGACTGCCTGCAAAATCGCAAGGCTAGCTAAAGCTCAGCCCTTCACACTCAATAGGAGAAAAGCAGTATGAAAACAATCGCAATTTCCAGGTTAGTCGGCAGTCAAGCGGGCGAAATCGCACAAAAGGTCGCTCAATCACTGGGCTATGATCTAGTCGATAAGTCGGTCCTGCAGGACACGCTGCAGCAATACGGAATGACTCGTTTTGGTGAGCTCTATACTTCACCACCCAATCTTTGGGATATCGCAAACTCGAAGAATCTCGAAATCGTATCGATGCTCAATGAAACCATGCAGGCATTGGCGCAACGCGGACGCACCGTGATCCTCGCGCGTGGTGGTTATGTGGCCTTGAACAAATATGCCGACGTGCTGCATGTGCGCTTACATGCACCCTTCGATGTTCGAGTGGAGCGCGTGCAGGCGCGTGAAGGGATCGCCGATCGAGCTAAAGTGGAAGCGATGGTAAGAGCCGATGACAAAGCGCGCATCAAATTCGTGGAGCGCTTCTATGGCACAAAGTGGCATGATGAGAGTGAATTCGATCTAATAATGAACACTGATATTATTGCTAGCAAAAGTGCCGAATCCTGGATCGTCGATGCCCTCCGTATGTTGGAGGCCAAAGAAGATCGTCCGAGCGCAAAGCTCGCGCGGCACAGTAAAGTGGACCCTTTGTTAATGAGTGCCATCGAAGAGGCCATCAAGCGCAGGGCGTAGCGATGAATCGCTACCGATCTTCTGCTTTAACAACGATTCCCTAAAATAACGAAAATTTACTTAACTAAGTAATACTGAACCTCAAACAAAATACATACATGAATAAACTACTACATCCTTGTTGTTAACTTCAACAGCATTCATCGCTGGCAATGTAGCGATGGCGGCCGACTCTGGCTCTCTCTTCGAGCGTGAACGCTTGACCGGTGATTGGGGGGGCGCCCGCTCCGACCTTGAAGAATATGGCATCACTCCCTTCTTCTACTACGATGCCATTGTCGGCGCAAACGTCTCTGGTGGCATTCAAGACGACGAAGAGTTCACCGGCCAGATTTACGCAGGTCTGGATTTCGACTTCGAAAAGCTATTTGGCTGGGAGTCGACCACGATGAAGCTTTCCGTAGTCAATCGTCACGGAGACAGTGTTTCTAAAAACGTCGGTGGCGTATATGACCCTATGACTATTTATGGTGGTCCAGACGGTCAAAAGAGGCACAGATTTTGGCTGGGATAGTGATGAAGGTATCACCTTCATGGCACAGTATGACTGGACGCCAACCATTTATGACCGTCCGGCTCAATTGTATGTCGGCGTCGCCCATGCGGAAGTGGATTACACTAAATTCAGTGGCGGTGATGCTAGCAGCTCCTCACGTCTGTATGCTCACTTCGATTTCCAACCAACAGAGGATCTCACACTCTTCGCATTTGGCGCATACACGAGTCAAGATGACCTCGCCATGATGCCACTGCAAGTGAGCGTGGGTGCAAACTACAAAGGCTTGATTCCTGGCCGTGAAGATGACCGCACCGTGGCCTTCATCACCTATGGTGAGCTCAGCGACGAATACGGCGATTCCATCGGCCAAGATTTCGACTACGAAATGGTTTATGAAGTCGGTCATCGCATTCAATTGACCCCCGCCGTCTACATTCAGCCAGCTGTGCAATACATCAACAACCCCGGTGGCACAGGAGATATCGATGACGCAGTGGTGATCGGCGCATGGATCGGCGCGTCTTTCTAGACAGATTCACATCTATGCTGTATATTCTCGCTTCTTAGTTACTCGATTCCATTTCACCACTCGAAATAAGCTTATGAAATCCACCATTTATTCCGACGTCTCTGAATTAACTGACTTAATTAACGGCATGGCACGGTCGTTTTCACAGTCGAATGTTCCAGTGCCATCCGGAATCTGTGGTTTTGATGGATTTATTGATACCTTCATTCGTATGGAATCGCCTGAGAGTATGGCAGCATTTGGTCCTAAGGTTGCGGAGGCCGCTGGCATAGCGGCCTCCTATACTTCTCAACATCAAGGCGATAAGTTTGGGGGCAATGGCCCCTTGCTTACCGCCGCGTTGAGTGATCTACATCAAGCGGAGATTGATCTGCATTATATTGGAGCTCTGGGCGATCCAGAAGTGCTGCCCATTTATCAGCAAGCGCTGGGCGCTAAAACCACGCAACTCTATACTCTGGCACAGCCGGCGCATAGTGATTGTTTAGAATTTACTGACGGTAAAGTCATGCTGTGCGATTTACGCACTTGCAGTGATATTACCTGGGAGCGGTTGGTCGAGCGGGTCGGGCTTGAGCGCATCGACCAACTACTGCTCACTGCCGATTTTGTAGCTGCAGTCAATTGGGGGAAATTACCCTATGTGGGCGGCATCTGGAAACAATTGGCCTTACGCCATCAAGCACTCGGACGCCCCGCCAAGCAGTTGGTCTTTTTCATGGACCTGGCCGAATTTGAGCAGCGTCCTTCACAAGATCGAGAAGACTTGATTCGTCTAGTGGCTGAAATTTCCCAACACTGTCGCAGCATGCTTAGCTTGAATCTTAAAGAAGCATGGCAATTGGCAGAGAGCTTTGGCGGAGAGTTTCGCGGGCAAAAAGCGCCCGCACAAGTGGCTGAATTGGCTGGCTTTTTACGCACAAATGTTGCGGCGGATCGTATTATTATTCACCCCAACGATGGAGCCGCCTGTGCTTCGGCTGAGGGCCTGTCTTATGTGCCTGGGCCTTATTGTCGGGAACCGCTGATTTCAACTGGGGCCGGGGACAATTTTGGGGCTGGCTGCATCGCAGCGGCTCTTATGGGCTTAGATGATGCTGGTATGTTGCTATTGGGCAATTGTGCCAGCGGTTATTTTGTTCGCTCAGGGAAGACACCTGGCAAGGCGCAGGTCATTGATTTCCTGAAAGCATGGCAGGATGGTAGCTTGCAGGAACGCCTGTAAGCTTTAACGTACTGAAATATCACGATAAGTCGCTCGTTTGATTTCGCCAGGTGGTGACTGCCTCGCGCACGCTTGCCTCTGTGAGGAACTCCTGCTCCAATCGCCCTTTTTCCATTAAGGTCAGTTCATTGAACAGTTTTTGTTCGGTGCTGGTCAGTCCATCTTTCACGGACACGGCTCGTAGTGGTTCGACGACTGCGTTTGCTGCATGTGCGGCAAAGGTCGCGGAGTCCATTAACAACGGCCGAATTTGCGGGAGATGTGCGCGTGCTTGGGCGAGTAACTTCAGCCCCCAAGTGTCGAGATCACCCCAGTAGGCTACGTGCTTAGCGCTGAGCCAACTGTTTACCAGCCATTTCAAATTGTTGCCGCTGCCGAGCACTACTAAAGTTTCGGAAAGTGCTGGCAGCAAATGTAGCGCGCGTTCATTTTCGACGATTAAGTAATGACTGCCAGGCATCTCAGGACGGCTGGCCAGCTCGGATGCACGCACGCGCTGTTGTGCAAAGGGCAGTAGCTCACCGTCCAAATCTGCAAGGAGTAACCAGTGGTCATTTTCAGGAGTGGCCTCTAGTAGCGTTTCTAAGCCTAGGTCGCTGGCGGCTCCGTCATATCGCACATCCAGTAGTTGAATGATTAAAGTGCGGTGACGTTCGAAGAATTTACTATCGATCCCCGCATAGGACAGTGCCCGTAGTGGACGTCCATCCGCGCAGCCTGGTTTGAGTGAGTTGGCCAAGCGCACCGCGCGCAATACTTCCTCAATCGGCTTGTCGCGCCATAGATGCCGCTTGCGTATCCATAACGAGTGATCGCTCGCCGGACTTTCGGCACAGAGCTGAGCCATGTTTTGATACTCCTCGAAGACGCGTTCATCCTCACTTGCCTGTGCCCAGTCAGACGGACGCTGTAGCAGCCAGTGCACTGGCACCTGAATCGGCTCTGCGGTTGAACGATAGCGCACCGATGTCCATTTAACCTGCCCAATCGACATTGCCTGCCATTGCTGAATATGAGCCCGCACGGCATCTAATTCAAACTCCACTTCACGCGCAGTTGGCTTGCCGATGGTGAGTCGGATTGGCCAATTGACCTCCGGATTCAGCAAGCGCTCTTCTCGTAGGTTTGCGTTATCCCATTGCCGGATTAGCTGTGCGCGGAGTTGATCAGGCGTCTTCATCTGTCAGGGGAGTGCTTGCTTTCGTCTGTGCTTGTTTAGCCGCGATACTATTTTCCAGCACTTCCCAACTAATCGAGGTGAGGGTGGCACGGAATCCTTTACGATGCACATAGATGACCGATTTGGTATGCGTGCGCAGCAATCGCATCTCCTTGTTGGGTGTCACAAAAATCGGATGCAATTTGAATTCGCGCAGTGCTTGGATGATTCGATTCGCCACGGTGCGAGAGCTTTTTGAAAAGGCTTCATCCAGCACAATTGTGCTGTGCAGTGGGAAGTCGCCGCCCTCGGGACTGAGTGCGTAACAGAGCGACGCGGTTAAAATATAGCTGGCAATGATTTCCTTTTCGCCGCCGGAGCCCCCTTGGGAACCTTTGAATTGATCCTTGGTTGTTTCGGTGGCGCGCTCGATTTCGACCGCGTGAAATTCGACTCGGTAGCGTGGGTCCAGCAGCGCACGCGCGCCGACGGTGTGCTTCTTGTCTGCCGCCTCTCGAATGAGCTGCACCACGTGTTGCAGGGCTTTGTAATGACGCTCGCCATTATCATTGTTGGTCTCTGTCGTTTGTAGAGCGACAGCTCGCAATTGTTTACGCGCGCGCTCTAAGGTGCGCAAACTCTCGTGCGTGACATCCTGCACCACCAAGCGTAAGTAGCGTCCGTTCTTAAAGTCCACACTCTGCAGGCTGCGATTCAAGTCCTCGATGCGCTCGCGGATCTGACTGACCGCTTCGCTGATTGCAGTGAGTAGTTGGGTCACGCCTTGATCGGATGATTGGTTCAAATACTCCAAGAACTTTCTGAGTTGCTTGGGCAGCGCTTCAGTCGTGAGCAGATCTAGGCGTTTTAGATAGGCAGGAATGTCGATGATCTCGGTGCCGACTTCGGCCAATGCACCGGTATCTTCTGTTTGTGCGTGTTCCATTGCTCGCACTAAATCTGTTTGCAGTTTACTGAACTCCGTTTGCCGTTTGGTGATCTTTGTATCTAAGACTTGCTGTTGGCGGCGCTCAAATCCTCCGATGTCTTTAGCGGTGATTTCCGCGGGGAAGGGTAGGTGCGTTCGCACCAGCTCAGACTCTTTGATCGTCATTCCAGTGCCTGCCCGCGCGCGGAAGGCATCGAGTTTAGCCATGGCTTCCTTGACTTGCTCTTGGGCCAGTGCTTCCTCACGAATCGCTTGGCGCACCCGTGGTTCCAGCGCTTTGCAGCTTTGATCCGCCTCCTTGTAAAGTGCAAAGACCTTTGCGGTGTCGGACTCGGGGTCGAGTAAGGCCTGCAAGCGTTCGCTCAGTTGGGATAAGCTGTCCTGTGCCGTCGCCACATCGATCTCTTCAAATTTCAGATTCCGTAATTGCTCAATAATGACCAGTTTTCCGGAAATCACTTTCTTTGTCGCATTCGCGGTTTCAAAGGCCTGCTTCGCCGCTGCATGGGCTTCGTTGGCGGCCACGCGCTGTGTTTCCAGCATCTTGAGCCGATCTTTATTGTCAAAACCAGTGAACCAATTGTCCTCTAAACGCTGACCGTCTTTCTTCTCAAAATAACCTCGTTTGCCTGACTGTAAGCCCTCACGCGTCATCGCGCGAGGTGTTTCGGCTAACAACTCTGGCGCATCGACACAGTGCAAATCATGCTCCGCCAGAAACTTTTTAAGCGCTTCGCGAAGTGGGTGTGGCTTGAAGTTCAGCTTACGCGTGAAGCCATCTCCCATAAACTTCGCATTCGCCTGAGACATGGTATCTGCCTCCAGTAAGCGAATGTGGATCCGGTGTTTGCTCTGTTGATTCACCCAGCGTAAGGCTGCTTTGATGTGTGAGCTCGGTACTAGCATGCGTAAACGATTGCCGCCAATCGCGCGTTCGATCGCGCCGCGCCATTCCGCGTGTTCCGTTTGCACTTCGATCAGCTCCGCCACATAAGGCAATTGCTCTGGATCTAGTTCAATCGCATCTGCCAAGGCGGCACGAAAGCGCGGAAACTCACTTGGCAAATTGGAGTCCGGTCGCGACTTGGCCTCTCGATAGGCTTGCTCAATGTCGTCCTGTGCTTGTTTGCGATTTGCCGCTTCAGCACCGGCTTTATTTGCGTTCGTTTCGGCGTCCGCTTCGTCCGCTTTAACTTGCGCATCTAATTGCTCTAACTGTGCATGCTGATCCACGAACTCCGTGCTCTGCGCCACCGCTGGCACTGCTAGATTTTGACACAGTTGTTCGTATTGTGCACGACTGCCGCGCAAGCGATCGAGTTCTCTTTGCTTCTGAGCGATGAGTGCCTCTAAATCCTCAATACTACGTCCCCCGGCTTGCAAATATTGTTCGTGGTAATTGTCCCTGCGACTAGTCAATGCGCTGAGCTCATTTTCCAATTTTCCCAGCGCTTGTTTTTTATCGCTTAGCAATTGTTGGTTCTGCGCGACTTGTTGCTCCCACAAGCGCACACCATTTTCAGCAACCCATACTGGCAGTAAGCGCTTGATACTTTGTTGCAGTTGCAAATCTTCCTCGCATTTCAGATACGCGTCATGCTTGCGAGCTACGGGTGTGAGTGAGCGTTGCTGACGTTGTGCGGTCAGCAGTTCTTCGTGTATTTCCGTCAGTCGATCAAAGTCACCTGCCACTTCAGCGGCACGGTCGAATTTTGAATGGTCGTCCAGGACTAACTCACGGAAAATATCGTCGATACTGTTGAGTTGCTTCAAGCCCGCTGCGCGATTGAGCAGGGCAAAGGCATTGTCACTGACTTCAAAAAAGCTGCGCACGCGTGCTAAATAATCACGTTTGCCGCCGTTGCTGCTATCAAACACGCGGGCCTCTTCCTGTCCGTCGTGGATGACTTGTTTGAGACGCCGCACGCCGCCTTGATCCAAAAGGCTCAACCAGTGTTCTAGTGATTGCTGTGGCTCGCGTGAAAAGATCCAAGCGCGTTTCAGGTCGCTCAACTGAAAACTGTTTGCGTTGATCCAAAACAGTCCGCCGATCCGCACTTCGTTTTCACCGTCTGTATAAGTTGCGCATAGTCCTGTAGTTGTTTTTCCTTTACGCGCAATGTGCGCTCCATCTCCGCTATCGTTGCCCGAACCGACAACGCCACGAATGTAAGAGAGCAAATCGCGATCGCTTTCGTGGCCACCTGTTGAGGCGAGATTATACTTCGGTCGCTCGTTGACTAAAGTCATAAACGCATCGACCAAGGTCGTTTTGCCGCTGCCCGTCATGCCGATGATGGCGGTGCCGTCGGCATCGATTTCAGCCGTATGCAAGCCTGAGAAGGGGCCCCAGTTAAAGATCTCTAAGCGGCACAGGCGGAAGGCTGCGCGTTCGAGTTTGAAGAGTTCGGTTTCGTTAAACATCGGTATCGGTGCTCACAGCAGGTGACTCGACGGGTTCGGCATCGCTTGGGTGCGCTGCGGCCAAGGCTTTAAAATGCGCGAGCAAGAGCATCAGTTGATCGGGATTTGCCAGATGCACAATGATCGGGCGTATCAGAATTTGATTCTCTTTGTCCGGCGGTGATACGATTCCGTGTTTATGCAATTGATCCAGCACATTCGATAAACGTGTTTGATTGCGCTGCTCGCTGCCGGTCTCGCCCAGATATAAATCAAACTGTGCTTGCAAGTCTTCAAAGTCCACCCGCGCGCCTTCGGCACCGATGCCGCTGGCCTGTTCATGTGCGATAAAGTAATGCCGCAAAATTGCCACCAACAGGGATTGCTCCGTCGTTAATCGTAAGCGCCGCAAGAGCGGATGCTGCCAGGCTTCATCGCTGTCGCCAGCAACACAACCGGCGATGCCTAAGAAAATGAGGCCGCGCACATCATCGACACGCACTTGTAAGTCCAAGGGTTCCAAAATCGCTGTCACTGTGGCATGTTCTTGCTGTAGTGTGCGATAGATATTCGGCTTGGACGCGTGCTCCACTAAACCATATTTTAGTAATTCTTGCACCGCCGCTTTGATACTGGGAGCCGTGCCGTCGTCTGTTGGCAGTGGCTCGGTGATCGCAGGATTGGGCTCTGTTCTTTCCGCTTCCGCAGCCTCTGTTGTCTCGGGCTCCGTAGTCTCGTCTGGCTCGTCGGAGCGGACTTGTTGATCAAAAAAATCATTCATTCGAGTTCTTGGTAGGCGATGTTTTCAATGTTGGCTTCGCTCAGGGCGACTATCGGTAAGCGGAAACGTGTAGGCTCGGGATTCTCCTTGGAGCTTAAATCAATGTCTTCCTTCACTAGTTCAAATTTACAATCAGACTCACGTGCCAGAGTGATCCAATAGGCCAGGGTCTCCAAATCATATTTGGGCGGCAAGTGCTCTGAAAGTTCGCCAAGTGTCAACGGACGATCCTCTGTGCGCAATACAGCTAAGGTTTCTTGAAAGAGTGCGCTACGATCCAGTTCATTTAGATTTTCTAAATAACTATCTGCCAATACATCTAGGCTGCCATGCTGTTGCTCCAAATTTAAACGTGTCTCTTCTGGATCATCCAGCGCCTTAAAGTCTAGACGTTCAGGAAAGGGAAGGTTAGGCAATGCGGGTGCAATCGGCGCCAAAGGGCTCGGTGCTCGTTTGACTGCTTGTTTGCTCCAATCAATTTGCAGCACGGTTTCAAAAATCTGTTGTAGTAAATCACCCACGCGATGGTGTTCGCCCGCCAGTCCGGTTTTGATGAAGCCGCGCACGTCTTTCTCGCTGCGAGAGCGTGCCTGCATGACGTTTTGTGATTCATCGACTAGCCGTGCGACTAAGCCGCGCATCTCTTTGGCCTGCTGCGCGCTCAAGGCACCGGTGGCACTCGGGACAGCTAAGATGGTGCGGATACGTTCGCGCATTTGATCCAGCTCCGTGCTGCGAGCGATTTGCTGATGGAAGCCATTGAATACCCGACCCTCAGGTGTGTTCAGCAGCGCCTCATTGGCTGCGAGTAAGCGCTCCAGCACTTCGCCGCGATTTTGCTCTTCGCTGATGATCGACTGACGCAGGCTGCGATCTGCCTCGCGATACGAATCCTCAACACGGCGAAAGTCGTTACGCAAGCTTATGGCCAAGGTATATAGTTCGCGAATTTCCTCCTGCGCGCGTTCGCCCTCTAGCACTTCAAACTTACCTTGCTGCACTTGTTCCAATTCGCGCTGTAGCTCAGCGATCTTGCCATTCAAATACGCGAGACGTCGCTCCTTGCTTGGATTCAGTCCAGCTTCCAAGGACTCGACTTTTTGCTGCACAGTCGAGAGCCGGGATGCGGTAGACGTCATCATGCGCTCCTGAATGCCGTCGATAAACTGAAAGGCGGTTTGCAACGAATCCGTTGCGATGATGAATCCACCACGTTCAACCAGTAAGCCTTTGTGGATCCAGGCGCGCAGCTCCTTACGTGCCTGTGCTGCAAAGTCGCCCGCGTTGATTTCAAACTCCGGGTCGTTGGCGTGGGCACCCAGTAAGCGACTGAGTAGCATACGTGCCTCTTCCAATGGCACCTCGGATTGGCCCGCTTCGAAGATGGATTTTAAACAGCTGAGCACCAAAGGTCCGCGGCGCGCGGCTAAGATTTGCCAGGCTGGATGCTGTTGCCGCTTGTTGATCAACTCGCTAGCCAGAATCGCATTCATTTGCACCGCAGCCGTCTGCGAGCTGGGAGACCTCACACGCTGTTGGTTGAATAGATTAGGTTCGGGAGTTTCCGCGGACATTGAATAGAAGTCATAAGGTTGAGCAGACAATCTGAGTCGGGTGCGTGGTAAAAGCAACCCCGTTCACTGTTCAGGATTGAAGTCATTCAATCGCGCAGCGAGTTTTTCAAATAATGGACGATTAATTAAAAACGGGGTCGTTGCTGGGACCGGTCTGCCGCTATATTCATCTACACTATGCGCTAGGGGAGTGGGGGCTCGTCTTTAGCGTCTGATTGTATGCTGCTTTCCTGTGTTGGGGACCTGCCGCTGTGTGTGGCGCGATAGAGTGTCGCGCGGGTGGATTTACCCGTTCGGCGCAGCATTTCATACGGGAACGCTGTCATCCGGCGCATGCCCATATTGAGGCCCGAGGTGCGTTGGAGCGTATTGCGGACGGAGGCAAACACTTGGTCGCGGATTTCGGCCTCGCTGACGGTTCCAGCTTCATCAATAAGTGAGAGTCGGTGCCATGCATAGAGCCCGGTAAGTGCTGCTATACAGAAGACGAAATCAATGCCTCGTAGGTTGAGCGCTGGAATCGTGAGGCTATGTCGCTCGGGGAGTGTGGTGAAGGGGTAGAGCAGTAAGATGAAAATGAAAAGTGGCACCGACACCGCGAGCACACTTTTATTGCTGTACCGGTCGGCGATCGTGCCCCATACTTTGAAGAAGTAAATGTTCGTTATTTGACTGAGTACCGCGAGCATGATGATGCCACTCATCGGTATGCCGATACGGTTCAACATATAGACGGTAAAGAAGGCTCCTGACATGATGACTGTGAACTCCATGCACTGGAGAAGAACAACAAACGGCGGAAGTTGTGATCTTTGATCGGAGCCATTAAGGAGCGGAAGAAGTTCGAGCCAGCTTCTGGCTTGGGCATCTGTGGCTCTGGCACGTGGGTGAGCAGTCTAGCGCCATAGAGTCCGAACATTGCGGCCCCCATGAAGATCATGGCGTAGGCATAGGACGCTTCGCCGATGAGCGTAGTCAAACCATCGACACTGAAGCCAGCGATCAGGCTCAGCACCGCGCCTAGGGCAGTCGCGGCAGCCAGCCTTGAGGCTAGATAGCGGCCCATTGATTGAGCCGGCACGATGTCCTTCATCCAAGAGTTCCACGAGCAACCGGCAAATGCGCCACCCACGAAGAAGGCGATCATAAAGAAGGTGAATAAGAAGACGCGACTGCCCTCGGGGGCATATAATGGAGTGAGGGCAGCAGCCACCAGAGACAGTCGTGAGGCCACTGCAAAAATGACGGTCAACAGTTTACGTTTTCCAATCTTCTCCACAGCGAGGATCGCGGGGATCTGAGCCATTTGTGCCATCGGTGCGAGACTCGCCAATAGGCCAATCACGAAGTTGCTCGCGCCCAAGGCAAGTGCCATACCGGGCAAAAAGGCTCCTGTCACCAGTAGGGCCATCGCATGCGAGCACAGTCCGTCGTAGAAGAGATATTTGAGCCCCTTTGCGCGTTCGGAGTCGGATAGATGATGTGTCGGTGTATACCAAGCCATTCTTAGGCATGTTGCACATAAGGGGCCAGATCGGAATGGCACGGACTTAAGCAGCTTTATCGACTGTTTTCTTCTTGG
>CEUD01125511.1_pt1 | contig 13073 bp, 8 predicted proteins | sample 356481 | NCBI WGS metagenome assembly CEUD01 (sample SAMEA2623314, study PRJEB7988) | marine metagenome | isolation source: saline water (ENVO:00002010), including | reverse complement strand
ATGAGGCTTTTTTATTTTAGGTCCCACTAATGGGGTACAGATCAAAAGCGGAGGCCTTTAATTTATATTTTAAATTTTTGTTAAAAATTCGGCATTGGCCATGTGTAAAAAGTGGAAGTGTTTCTCATATTGAGTAACAGCATCTGCCACAATTTGATCTTGGCTGTAACCATATACATCGTAGTCTTGGCCACCACATGTTAAAAAGACCTCGGCCCTATAATAGTTCTCGTAATCTTTTTCAACATATCCTGGCACGCTGAATGGACGCAACTGAACCATATATTTAAAGTCTTCAAAATCCCCCTTCTTTACTATAAGAGATACTGACATGTTGGACTCTTCAACAAGCTTTACATCAAGTTCCTGATTAACCATTTCATCTTTTAGCTCTGTAAGAGCAGGTCTTACAACTTGTTTAAGATACTGATTAACCTCATCAAACTCAGGATATTCCATGAGAAACTTAAGTCTATCTTTCCAGGCCGAGTCGGCCTGAGCATATTGACCTGTAGTCGTGTGATTCTGAACACTACTCAGGTGCATATAGTCAGCTCGAAGTGATTTCATTAATGCATAAGCACCAATAAGGATCAAAAAGATCATCGGAAATGCAGATGCAATGGTCATTGTTTGCAGGGCCTCAAGGCCACCTGCAAGAAGCAGTATGGCAGCCACAACACCTTCAGTCACCGCCCAAAAAACTCTCTGCCAAACAGGTGGCTCCTGTTTCCCGCCGGATGTTAAAGTGTCAATTACTAAAGATCCTGAATCAGAAGAGCTTACAAAGAAAGTTGTCACAAGCAACAGGCCTACAATAGAGAGAACTGAAGCGAATGGAAAGTATTCAAAGAACTTAAATAAGGCCACTGGAACATTCTCATCAACAGCAGCAACCAATCCTACAGCATTTTCTTTAAGGGCCAATGAAATTGCAGAGTTTCCAAAAACGGTCATCCATAAGAATGTGAATCCAGTTGGAACAAACAATACACCAACCATAAATTCTCTAATAGTTCTCCCTCTTGAAATTCTAGCAATAAACATACCTACAAATGGTGACCATGATATCCACCAGCCCCAGTAAAGAAGTGTCCACCCACCAATCCATGACTCTTTCTTATCATATGCGTATAGGTTAAACGTTTTATAAATAATGTCCGAAAAGTATGCTCCTGTATTCTGCACATACGCTTGCATTAGATCAACAGTGTTTCCAAGTAAAAGAACCGCCCCCATTAATATGACGGCCAGAGCAACATTTATATTAGAGAGTTTTTTGATTCCCCCATCTAAACCTGCAACAACTGAAATTGTTGCAAAGGCTGTTATAATACCAATTAAGATAACCTGAACTGTAGTATTCTGTGGCACATCGAATAAGTAATTCAGTCCCGCATTCACCTGGGAGACACCAAACCCTAATGACGTTGCTACCCCAAACATAGTTCCAATTACGGCAAATGAATCAATAATATCCCCAATTCTGCCATGAATCTTGTCTCCTATTAGAGGGTAAAAGGCTGAACGTGGTAGAAGGGGCAAGTTTTTTCGATAACAGAAGTACGCCAGAATTACAGCAAGCAACGCATAGACCGCCCAAGCATGAAGGCCCCAATGGAAGAAGGTAATTTTCATGGCCTCCCTAGCACTTTCAATAGATGAAGGATCTCCTACTGGTGGTGCAGAGAAGTGCATCATTGGCTCAGCAACGCCAAAAAATAATAACCCAATCCCCATTCCGGCGGAAAATAACATGGCAAACCAGGAAACGTTTCCATAGTCGGCCTCAGAATGATCAGGTCCAAGCTTTATGTCGCCCAGCCGACTCACCATTAAATAGATAGTGAGCAGCAATATACTTCCTACCGCCAAAACATAAATCCAACTTGTTTTAGCAATTAACCACCCTTGAATAGATTTAAAAAAAGAATTGAGTTGCTCGGGAAAAATTGCTCCAACAAGAGTAATTAGCGCGATAAAGAAGAATGAAGAAAAAAATACGTTTTTATTAATATCCGACTGACCAGAGATAGCCACCTCCATATTTGAGTTGTTAAGTAATAAACAAGATTAGTTTTATTTAACACTAACACTTTTATGGACGCTTTTCACTATCTGGTGCCAATTTTGAAAAAGTTACCAGAGTTGTAAACTTTAAGTGTTTAATAAATGGAAGAAATTGAACAACTTAATCACTCAGCAAGCTAACTAAACTCTCAAGGACCACTTTTATAGCAACAGGCTTCTTAAGAATTTTAAACCTCAAGTCTTTTGGCATTTTGGTCAATGTACTTTGGGTTTCTTGCTTCCCAGTAACAAGTAATGCTGGTGAAACACCATATTTTAAGAACGCCTCTTTGATGATTTCTTCACCATTCATACCGGGCAAGTAGAAGTCACACATGAACAAGTCAGGCCTTCTTTCTGTCTCAAACGCAGCTATGACATCCTCACCTCTGGCGAAAGTTTTACAATTGATCCCGTATATTTCCATAGCTTGACGCCAAACAGCCCTTAAGTCTTCATCATCCTCAACGATCCACATCTGAAGACCCTTTAACGCATCAAACTTCATGAGTTCTCCTAGGAAGTTCCACCTCAAACACAGTGGTACCTCTTTCACAATTAACAATCAAACTACCCTCGTGCTCTTCAATAATAGATTTTGAAAGGCTAAGCCCAAGGCCAGTGCCTTCCTTTTTAGTTGTGAAAAATGGTGTCATGATTTGCGACTTCAATGAATCTGGAACACCAGGCCCGTTATCCTCAACAAGAATCTTAACACTTTGACTATTGCTAATCAGTTGCATTTTGACCCATTTATCCTCTTGGCTTTTTATAGCATCCACAGCATTGGTAAGTAAGTTAATTACGACTTGCTCTATCTGTCTTGGCCTACATTTAATAAAAACCTCATTGTCATATTCAAAAGTGAGCTCAATTCCTGCATTTTTAAAATAATAGGCTGTGGCCTGCTCAACCTGTTTTAAAAGTTTACTAACTTCAACAGTTTCCGACTTAAGCGTCTCATCCATTTTTGCCAATGACCTTAAGCTTTTGATGATTCCGCTAATTTTAGCAACTGTCTCAACGATCTTGGAGCTCATTGCCAAGGCCTGTGCCTTAACATCATCCCCACTAAGGGCACTCATTTCTAGCAACTCTGCGCTGGACTGTATTGTCTGGAGAGGCGTGTTCAACTCGTGAGATATTCCCGCGGCCATCTCACCCAAAGATGCCAATCTGGCGGATTTAAGAATCTCTGCTTGATGTTGCTTCTGGCTTTTCTCTTCCAGTTTTTTATCTGTTATATCATTTAGAATAAGGTGAAAGCCATCAGGGTTTCCATTCTCTCCCGGAACAAATGAGCTTCTTAGCTCATACCATCTTGGCCCATCTTCATTGTCAATTCCTCTTAACTCAACCCACTCTAATCCTTCATTTTTAATACTTTTGATAAGTCTCATGATACGTCTCTCAGCTCGACGCCCTAGGATATGAGAGAAAAGATTGAAAAAGTCTTTATTTATGAATCTCTGAGGTGGTACTCCCAACATTTGCTCAATATTATCCGAAGCATAAGTCGTCAAAAAGAAAGGATACCCTCTCTTCTTTGTTTCCTCAGGACTTTCAGAAAAAATCAAAGAACAACTCTTAGAAGAAGAGACGATGTCTTTAAAAAGTTGTAGTCTGCGCTTGGTAGCCACTAGCTCTGTTACATTAAAGGACATTACACATAGGCCATATGGCCTTCCATCTTTATCTAGTAGTCTAAATCGGTAAGAGTAAAAGTTCTCTGTCTGCTCCCCAAATTTGAAATTTTCTTCTCTCATTAGGGTTTGTCTTGATCTTAACGCTTCAACTTCCAAGTCTTTAATTCGATTGGCCTCTTCTTCAGAGAAAAGTTGATAATCATCAGAACCAATAACTTCCGAAGACTTCTTGTCGAGCAGCTTTAAAAAGTTTGCGTTGGCATAAGTATATTTTCCAGTAAGATCTTTAACGGTGACTAGAGCTGGAGAATTTTCAAAGATCTCTCTCAGTTGGCGCTCACTTCCCTTCAACCTACTTAAAGCGTTTTCCAACTCAGTATTGTCATTTAAGGATATTACAACCCCGTCAATTTCATTATGCTCAGCCAGAATAGGCTGTGCCTTAGCAAAAAAGTTACGCTTCCCAATTTTAATCTTGAGAGTCTCAACACTTTTAGACCTCATACAATTTGATGCAAGATCTACGAGTTTTACACCTGATGAGACTCTAAAGAATGCAACACTTAAATCCTTATTTATATTGGGATTACGTTTGAGCTCGAACATTTTTTCTGCCGACTTGTTGAAGCTTGATAGCCTTAAGTCTCCATCAACAACAAGTACTGGATCATCTATAGTTTCAATTACATTATTTAATTTTCTATTTACTGAAACAAGCTCGTTGGACTTGGAGTTTAGCTCCTCATTTAGAGTTGTAAGCTCTTCATTTGTTGATTGCAACTCTTCATTGCTTACCTCTAATTCCTCGTTTGTGGATTGCAATTCTTCATTGGCAGACTGCATCTCTTCATTCAAGGCCTGAAGTTCCTCATTGCTAGTTTCTTGTTCCTCAATGGCAAGATTGAGTTGTTCTCTCGTATTATAAAGCTCCTGTTGCAATTCCCTCATCTCAGAGTAATTGTAGTCCATTTGCTCTGGATTAGAATTTTCAATGACCTCTTCCATTTTCTTAGAAAAAGAGATCAGGTAATGCTTTTCTGCTTCATCTTCAATGTAAAAAACTTCAACGATGACTGACTGTGAAGTCTCTTCGAGTTTAATACTAATTGTGTTGGAGTTTTCTTGAAGCCTTCTACTCTTTAAAAGTACTGGCATTATACGTTTTCTTAAACTATTAACGAGGAGGTCTTCTACTCTTAAAGAGGCAAATCCTTCTTTTAAATTTATATAATCCTGAGCAGCACCAAAAATTTGAAGCACCTGGAAGTCTTCATCCAGAAGTAAAGAGTTTGGCGCCATGGACTTGATAAAGGGCTTAGCTGAATTAAGATTTTCCTTTTTCGAAGTTTTTGGCAGGATGAGCTTTTGTGGACCTACCTTCAAAGAGCTAAATGTAATTGTTCCATCCGACTTCTTTGGTATTTTTCTGTATACTCTTGAATGAGACCGAGTTGGTCTAAAGTAATCTTTGATTGAAGAAGTTGCTTCAGCTTTCCCTAGAAAAAGGATGCCATTGGGGTTTAGAGAGTAATGAAAAATCCTTGTTATTCTTTCTTGTATTGATGCTCCAAAGTAAATAAACACATTTCTGCATGCAATTAGGTCTACTCTTAAAAAAGGTGGATCTGAAGTAAGGTCATGCTTTGCAAAGACCACCATCTCTCGAATACTTTTATTAATTTGGTAATGTCCATCAAGCTTTGTAAAGTAGTCTGATTTGATTCCCTCATCAACCTGAGAAAGAACTCGCTCGGTGTATACACCTCGCCTGGCGGCCTCCATGGCCATTTCATTTATGTCTGTCGCAAAAACAGTTAAACGAATGTTTTTAGAGTGTTTTTTTAGAATCTCACTTACAGCAATTGCCAATGAATAAGCTTCTTCACCACTAGAGCAACCCGCACTCCAAATTCGGATTGTGTCTCCATCATCTTTACATGAGAGGTAATCTTCAAGTTCAGTCTGAAGTTCTTTAAATTGCAATGGATCTCTGAACATCTCCGTTACAGAAATAAGCACATCTTGAAAAAGAGTATGAACCTCTTGGGGGTTGTCCCTAAGAAAAAAAGTGTACTCATGCATTGAGGCCATTTTGTTGGCCAACATACGTCTTTGAATTCTTCTTTTTATCGTGGCCTTTTTATAATGAGCAAAATCCACTTGAACATGTTTTTTTAAGATCTTGCATATTTGATCATAGGCCTGATTCTCAACTCCGATCACCTCAGTGGGAGTTTCCAACTTTATGAAGTTGTCCACTGCTTCTTTAAGCTGCGTCCCCATCTCATCCGGAGTTAAAATTAGGTCCGTAAAACCAGAAGAAATGGCGGAGCGCGGCATTCCGTCGTAAGCAGCAGAATCGGGAGCCTGAGCAATTGTTAAAGCTCCAGCACTCTTCAGCTCTTTGAAGCCTTGTGTGCCATCGCTTCCTGTTCCTGACAATATTATCCCCACAATATCTTTAAACTCTGAATGTGCTAGCGAAGAAAAGAATACATCAATGGAAGGCCTAGGCCCCACGGAATTCTGAGGAGCTGAAAGCTCAAGCCTATTTCCTACGACCTTAATATCTTTGTTTGATGGAGTAATATAAACCACTCCACTCTGTATAATCTCTTTATCTTCAGCTTCTTTAACTCTAAGACCTGAGCTACCACCTAATAATTTAGGCAGCATTGTTTGATAGTCTGGTGAAGTGTGTTGAACAACAACATAGGAAAAGTTCTTCAACTCTACGCAATGCCCAAAAAAGTCTTTTAATGCCTGAAGGCCTCCAGCGGATGATCCTACTCCAACGAGGGTTAGCTGCTCACATTCAGATGTTTTCTTAGTCATTTCTTAAGCTTAGTTCAGATTAAGTATATTTTAAAGAAGTTTATAGCAGCTTAAATGCTCTGTTTACACATGGAGTCATCCCTAGGCGGATTAACACTTCCTAATCAAATCCTTTAATTTTAAAAGGTTGTGAAGAAATCAAATCATTATAAAATAGATAAAACAAAGGTAATCACATGATTTTTGAACTAGGCCCCCTTTTCATGTCTGGCCCATTCTTAATGATGGGTGCAATCGTTTATTATTTCCTAGGTGGAATTGATTCATACTACCGAAAATATGGAAGACTTGGAAAAGGAAGAATCATTGCATTTAAGCAACAAACAACAACAAGAAGTGTTGGTGATGGTTCTCGTTCAAAAGTAACGACTGTTTGCCCGGTGATCAAGTTTTATAACAACGGAGAGGAAGTTATATTTGTAGGTACAAATCAAAACTATCTGTATGAAGAGATTGGAGCAGAGACTGAAGTCTATTATTTACCAGGTAAAAAGAATTATGTGATTCAAAAAAAGAACTCTTTTAAAATTGCAAAGTTGATTGGACTTATTTTTATCGTCATAGCCTTCACACTTATTTATACAAGAGACACTGAACTTCCTTACAAGGTCTTGATCCCCCTTCTTAGCTGTTCCTTCTTTTCACTGTTCTTACTCAAAATTAAAAAGACCATGAAAAAGAGAGCGCTGAAGGAAGGAAAAACGGGAAACCTGCTACAGCTTATATGGGATCAAATCCTTCCAAACGAGAACATCATAGATCACAAAGAACTGGATGAAGGTGAGGGATTCATTAGAAGCTCCACTGAGTTTGACTTAAAAAAGTCCAAAGCTAATCTATTTGGTGTCCTGTTTTCTTTGGCAGTGTTGGTAGTTTTGAACTTTCTCATTTGGAACGTATATACAAATCGCACGACGCCACAAGAAAAGGCAATAATAGACAGATTCATCCACAGTCCAGACAACCTTCAAGAGATACTTAACCAGTCACAATCCAACAGTGAGATTTCTTCGATTCTTATTCTTCTAGGGTTCATATTAATATTTAGTTTTGGATTTTTGATCAATTTAAAGGGGTGGCTTAGGAATCGATAAGACACCCCCAATTGGATTATATTTCCACTTCTATAGTATCCATATTTTTAACTCTATGAATCGTTTCATACTTGTACCTTTTCTCCACAGCATAAGCAGGAAGCTTTAAGTTTTTCAAAAGATTACCAGCTCCATACTCACCGACCAATGGATTGGTTTGAGTCGAAATAGCTCCTACTTCATACTCTCCAGATCTTAAAGGAGATTTTAAAAGAGATGATAAGTCTATTTCAACTAGAGATTCTTCGCTGGATAGCGAGTGAAGTTTATAACTCTCATGAGGAACATGTCCTTCATACAAAAGAACTTTCTTCACACCAAAGAAGCTTCTTCGTTTATTAAGTACTCTGATATAGGGAGAGAACTCTTTTTTATGATGCACCTTGGCTGTTGTATAAAAAAGTTTATCCCTTTGTAGACTTAAATTTTGAACCTTACTTCCATATACTTTCTTAAAGTTATCCGCAGGAAGAATATCAACATAGTAGTCTATCTCCACGGCCTCTTCTTTTCCCGTAATCGCCTCAACCGAATAAGTGTAATCGTTAAACTTATAAACAACTTCATCTTTCATGCTTTCAGACAAAGAAAATTTAAATTCATATGACTCCTCAGCCTCTGAGGGATACTTTATGTAGTCAACATATACGTGAAGCCGGTCCTCAATACTTAAAAGGGGTGCCAGGTTTCTAAAGTGAATTCTTACATTGGCCACATAACTCTTTTTAACAACAGTACTCGAAGAGTTGGAACATGAATTATACTCCATCCTGCAACTTGTGCGTCTTACTGTCCGGCACCCACTTGCATTACATTGTGTTCTGGAAACCGGTCTGCATACTCTCACCTGAGGCCCATGGCATGTAGAGACATCTTCATCGGTGTAAACTTTATACTCCCCTGAAAGCTTAAAAGACAGTGTATCGCTTTCGGATTTATAGACGATTGATCTTTGATTGCTTAGAGCAAAAGAATTAATGGAAAGCAGGAAAGTAACGATAATCAAAAGTAGGTTAAACATATTGACTCCTATTTTATAAATCTTTTATTTCGGAACAAATTAAGTGACTCTAATAAAGTTTAACAGGACCAAAGAACTCTTCAATCTCAGTAGTGTTGTTTCCAAAAGATCTTTCAACCTTAACAGTGAAACGAACCTTTTTCCTTCGTTTGATGGCCTTTGGAAGAATGCCTAGCTCTCCAACTTTGATTTTGATTTCGTTTTCAGTAATTTCCAAAGCATGTGCAGGGACTTCTTTATCATAAACGACATACCACATTAGCCAGCTGCGATGTACGAACTGAAGCTTGACCTTATTCATGACTTCAGTACTTACCCCTGCACTGTCTTTAATAGAAATCACCAAGTTTTTGCCATACCCACTAGTGCCATCAACCTTCAACTTTGTAACTTCTTCTTTCTTAAAAGCTTTAGTAACAGTCACGATAACAGTGTCTTCTTCCTCTGTTACATCATACTCCAGGAAGTCTTCTCCTTCGTCTTTAAAGTAAACTTTGAATCCATCAAATGAAACTTTAAAGCGATTGGCCCTAAACTTCTCAACAGAAGATTCAGCTTTCCAAACAAGCTTAAACTTTTTAGTGGCAAGTCTGACAAACTCACGGTAGGAATCAGAAATTACAGAATCATGCGAGAATAGCTCTGTTGCACCCGACTTTACTTTCCAAATCCTTTTACTTAGAAGAATTTCTTTTGTGGAAAGTTCGAGCACATCAAAATCCCCACTAGGAAACTGCTCTGGCAATTTTTTTAAATTTCTTACTAAGCTTATTTGTCCCCATCGCCCGTCAACACCATCACTTCCATTTCTGCCATGGCTACCGTCTGACCCATCTGAACAATGGTAGGTATCTGTCGTGCAACTTGTTACAGGAGTGCAAGTTCTTCGATCATGGCAAACTCTGGCCGGAGCAGTGACTCCGTCTTGAGTTCTAGTCGTTCCAGTATCTTCACACACTCTTTCTGTTGAACAAGATTGTTCGGTCCTACAGCTCTCTAGAGACCAACTACTTGAATGGCATTGACAACCAAAACCACCGTCGGCACCTCTTCCACCAAAGGCTCCATAGCCGCCTTGGTTCTCAATAGTAATTTGCTTTAGCTTAGCTATATCAGTGTAATAGATAACAACGTCTCCACCTCTGCCTCCATCTCCACCAGAGCCACCATTGCCACCGTCACCACCATCTGCTCCATACTCATTGCCATAACCTTCGCTATAAGAACAAGAGTATGCATTGGATCCATAGTCTGCGTCCTGGCCATTGGTTCCATTTGTTCCATTGAGAATGAACACCCTCTTTTCACCACTAGCGTGGACAGAAACATCCTCTCCATTCCTGCCATTAACGCCAGGGCTTCCATTTGATCCATCACTGCCTTTGATTCCAAAAGCATATGAAGATCCCGTGACTACACACAGCATCATTAAAAAACAAAGTTTTTTCATCTCCCCTCCTTTCCTAGGTTGTTGTGACTGGGAGGTGAGTTTGCAATAGTGGGGCCAAACGATCGGGTAAATATTCTATAAACTTGACGCACCTCTCAAGTCGAAGTGGTGTCGACATGCCGACCCTTTTTAAGATTTTAGGGTCACTATGACTAAAGTTTTTCTAGGGACTGATTATGAGGTTTGGTTTTTGATACTCGCTCACAGGATACTTATCAATTGGAAAGTTACTTTTGAGCACCAGAAGCTCATGCTCTTTACCTTGAGTGAAGTTTTCTTTTTTAAATTTAATTCTTATAACTCCTTCCCTTGGGTCCAGGTCATCAAAGCGCCCTTTACCGATAGAGTTATCTTTGATTTGAACTTTGCTCTCCCAAACGTCACCATTCTTTTTTAAAAGGTGTAGAATTGGTCTTTCCTTTTCCACCTCAAAAACTAATTCATAAATAGGGTCGCTGAGCTCAAAAGTTTTAGTCGCCTCTGCAGGCCTTTCTTTAATAGGTAAATATGTGAAGAATAGGCTTCTATTATGAAAGCTCACGTTGTCGCTGTCAGCGTGATAATCATCGATTTTAAATTTATTATTTTTTTCTACAAGAAATAGACCTCTGGGTATACCACCAACTTCCCAAGACACAATCACTCCCCCCTCTATTGGAAAGTAATTTCTTAATTTTGCCTCTGTTGCATTGGTCAGAGTTTGCCATTCTTTCATTATTACCGAGCGACCCAATGACTCCATCTTGCTAAGGGCCTTCTCAGTTAATAGCTCTCTAAATGCCTTCATATCTTTATTGCGATAGATCCTAAACAGCCTTTTAACAAAACCCTCAACTCCATTAGAATCCAGGGCTCGCACATCTTTATTTACTACGACACCGCCGTCGTAGGAATAGTGACTTCCTTTTTGAGATGGATCAACTTTAACTCCTGACATGTAGGATGGCACAAGGATGTGATCATACTTTTTTGCATGCACAGAGTGCAGACTAAAAAAGAGGAACAGAAGTATGCTTGGTATTGTCGTCTTCATAAATTACTTTTACCTCATTGTACGAGAAGGCCCATCCTAGTCTAGCATTTACTATGGCCAGCACTCTTCCAACCTGATAGCTAAAATCCGCTGGAGGTAGAAAATGTGAAAAACTTCCCACACATTGTTTGATGGCCATATATGGCACCCATGAAATTGTGCCTTGGATAGAGCCTGCTCCTCCCAAGGCCTCTGCGTATAGACCGGCAGATACATTAACCATGGGAGATGCTTGAAAACATGTCCGCTCTTCACACCTATGAGGCTCTGTTCCCCCCGCGAGTGTAAAGTTAAATCCTGCTCCAATTTTTGCTCCGACTTCTGCTAAGTAAGGAAGGCCAAAGAACGCTCGACAATTAACTCCTCCCCCCCAGCTGAAGAAGTAATACTTTACGGAACCCTGCCGAACTTCTTCCTCACAACAAACCTTTCTATCAGCTTTAAGCTTGCCTACCTTAGGCACCATGATTGGAGACTCTGGTTCACAACGAAACATTGGACCAGGGATGGATATCATATTTAAGAACTTGGCACCCTTAAACTCACCTGCGTTTTTTGATGATCCAGCATTTAAGGACTTTAAACCAGCAATGCCTTCTTTCTTATAAGTTGAGAATGCGTCCCTGCTTCCTTTCAAAGCACCACGGCTATCGTTAAATCCAAAAACTTCTTTGTTTCTAAGCTTTGGATCAAACTCCACGCCTCCACAAAACCTATTTTCATATTCGGAGATGCTCGCCGGAGCTCTGTTTATATTTTCAGCAGAAGCTTGCTCTAGGTAACTAGACTGAATAGCTCCCAACAACTCCCTTGAGTCCCTCTCAGAGAGAGCCTCTTCCTTACTTAAAGCAATAATATTCCCGAACTCATTCATCTTATTTTGAACCGATAGAGAGTATCTCTCAGTCGAACATGTGACCTTGTCAGAAATCCCTCCACAAAGCTGCTCCTCAACCTGAAACTCACTTAATAGCTCAAGATTCTTGCTACTAAACCTTTTAAGAAGGTCATCAAATGCCTTCTCGCCTTGTGAGTTCTTTAAATATATTTTGGGAGTTTTGTGGTTGCTTAAACTTTTTATAAGATCAGCATCCTGCCTATAGAGTCCAAGCTTCTTGCCAAGCCATAGTGTTGCCAGATCATTTTCATTAATACATGAATTGGCCTTCAGACATTCGTCTTTTTCAAGGTTTTTAACCAATAGGCCAGCAATCGCAGGAGTAAGTTTAATATTTCTTCTTTCTGAGAAATAAACAGCATCTTGGTAGGTTTGATCCTTACCATTTAATATAAAAGAGTTGCTTGCCTTCTTATAAAGCTCAGCTGCCGCTCCAGGATCAACTGTAGCTTGAAGCCTCTCAATTCTTTCTTGAATCACATTGGATTGAAAGGGATCTTTTGACAGCTTGCTCGCCAGCTTCATTTGGGCAATTAGATGTAATTTTACAAACAGGTCTTGATTTTGAATGACACTGCTCTTCAATAAGGTGCCAAGGTCACGGTCACACTCACTAGCGAAAAGATTTGAGCTAACCATTACCAATAAGATTAATTTACATACAAGCCTAGTCATCAGTAACTAATCGACATAAATTAGGAAAAACTTAAGGTACATAAATGTAAACAACTGTAATCTCGTGCAAAGTAAGAGGGCCAGCTTAATTTCTAACCCCCAGAGACTTAGACAAGCCCAATACAAAATAAAATATGTTACCAACCTGATTTAGCTTCTAAATTCACCTAAAGGACTTCAGATAAAAGGATTTGATCGATTTCACCTTAAGCCAGCTTTAGTTTTGTAAATTTTATTTAACATCCATTTAATGAACCTTGGGGTTTGGCGTGCAATATTTTTATTCGTGGTAACAACAAACATTCCAAAGGAGGAATTGTGAAAATTACAACTGGACTGATCTTTTTACTA
>CEUD01125480.1_pt1 | contig 13093 bp, 15 predicted proteins | sample 356481 | NCBI WGS metagenome assembly CEUD01 (sample SAMEA2623314, study PRJEB7988) | marine metagenome | isolation source: saline water (ENVO:00002010), including | reverse complement strand
TATTTATATTAAATAAGTGGTTAAATATAACGTGAATGACAATTCATGTGCGAATGATATATATTCAAGGCGAGATAAGTGAAAACGGTCAAAGATGTGTTTTGGTTGGCAAATCAAAATAGGTCAAGACCGTCGGTGACCAGATTTATCTGGTAATCGCTAACGACTGGGTCACTTGTCGGTGATAATATTAAATATTATTGCTTAATGTACAGTCTAGACTATCGCAAGTTTGGGTAACTCCATTTCCGAGCGATATCAATGTGATCATGTGAATTGAAAATTGAAACATGGGAAGCATTGACTTGTAAATCATTTTACAAGGAAATACAACAAACTCCGACAGCACCGTTTATTTTAACGAATGTCAAATGTTGTATTATCGAAATCATTTCAACGAGTTAAAATACGATATTTATTTATTTTTAACGATAATATTTAAAATCAATTAGAAAATAAAGAATATCAATAAAAAAATTTCTGCTCGTAACAGCCAGCTACCTAAATATTACAGTATTATATTTAGGATAAATAGTGGAAAATACTGTATTCTATTGTTTTTTTTATAGAATTTCTAACTGGCTAGTCGGTATAGATGAATATACTAGATTAGTAATCTATATTCGGCAAAACACCTTGAGGTTCGGGGAAACCATAAAGCTCTAATTACTCCTTATTTATAGGAAACTATAAATAATAGGCACGTTAATAGCGTCGCTCATAGTAAAAATATTAGAGATGATTCCTAAATTAGGATGAAATTGGTAATCCGCCACCTAACTAGCTAAGGAACGTAATAGTAAGTTCTATGCTGGGGGCTCACAGACTGAACGGGTGTTGGTCACTAATGATGGTCTAACTAACCAGAAGTGGCTTAAGATACAGTCGGTCCGCTGGAGAAATCCAGATCATATACAAAGTTTTCTAAAACCTGAATATATGAAGTCGGTAATTAATATCGACTGGATAAACGGGATAAGTCAGTTCAACCTTGGGACTGAAATAGCAACACTCTATATACTAGCAGTATGGTATATAGGTAAAGGTGAAGGATACTGTTATTATTTTTACTAATACCCAAATTGCTAGTACAAATAGAAGAAAATGACAATTAGTATTCTATATTGTGCAACACATTCAAATTGCGGGAACTTCCTAAAGCTTTAACTACTAAGTCATGTAGGAAACTATATGATGGACGGGGTAATGACCTTGTGTAAAGTAAAAACGTTAAAGATAATTCCTTTATATTAAAGGATGAAATGGATAATCCGCAGCCAAGTTCCTACGTCTGTTTTTAACTAGGATATGGAAAAGGTTCAGAGACTAAATGTTTGTGGGTCATAGGAAATTAGTTATTTCCAATAATTGGCTTAAGATATAGTCCAGCCATTAGAGAAATCTAATCCTTTTTGGGAGACTTTTGTCAGTCGAACCTTGAAGGGACTTTTAAAGTCGGATTTGCTGCCAAGCAAAAGAATCGACAAATATACCTCAAGATGTCTACGACCAAATTTTGTGTGAAATAAAGAAAGAGAGAATAAAAGATATGTCAAAATTAAATCATGTAAAAATGAGACAAATCTTAAAAAGATTAAATTTAAATAAATATTATGAACATATTCATCATATTATAAATAAATTAAACGGATTACCACCGCCAGTTTTAAGTCGTGAATTAGAAGAAAGAATGAGATTAATGTTTAAAGAAATTCAAAAACCTTTTTCTGAATGTTGTCCAAAAAATAGAAAAAACTTTTTAAGTTATTCATATGTTATACGGAAATTTTTAGAATTATTGGGAGAAGATGAATACATTCCATATTTCCCTCTTCTAAAAAGTCGTGAAAAACTTTATCAACAAGATGTTATTTGGAAAGGTATTACAAAAATGCTTAAATGGGAATTTTATCCTTCTTTGTAAGTAATTGATATTATCATAAATATATTTGTTATAATATATAATAGATACATATGATAAATATACCAGAAAATTATCAGATTATAATTTTGGGAATAGTTTTATTACTTCTTGGATATTATGCATTAGTTCTTAATAAAAAAGTTGAAGGGTTTGGGTGTGGATGGAGTGATCCTGGTGCTTGTTTAAGAGAAATTAGAGATTTAAAAAACAAACTAAAAAATGCTATCCCAAGTATAGATAGTGTTTTCAATCCTATTAAAGACTGGTTTAATAATAATTTATTAAATAAAATAAATGACATTAAGAATAAAATTTCAGATTTGCCCGAAAAAGCTAAAAATAAAATATTAGAAATTTTGGAAAAACCAATTTCTTTTGTTAAAGATTTAATACAAAAAGCAAAAGATGTTTTCAAAAAAGTTTTCAACACAATTAAAAATATAGTTACTACAATGGTTAATTTTATCAAAGATAAATTACAACCTTTTATTGGAGATAAATTAAATTTTATTAAAACATTTGTAATGGATAAAATTTCACCTATTTTGAATAAAACTTTAGGTTTTGTAACTGATAAATTAAAAAAAGTTTGGGAAATTGCTATTAATGCAACTGGTATTCCAGATATGTTACAAACTGGTTATTATATAACATTAGGATTTTTAGTTTGTGGAATTGCTCTTAATAGTTTTAGTATATTTAGTTATCTTGTAACTCCTGTAAAATGTCTTGAATGTTCTTGCACTTGTGATTAAAAATAAAACAAAAATTTTATATCCTATTATATTAATAATATATAGTTTAATGAATTCATATTCTGCGATAGTTTTAGCAATTGTAATACCGTTTCTTTTTTTATTTACACTTCAAAATAAAAATATAGAACATTTTAATTTTATTTCAGATGTCAAAGATAAAGTAACTGGTTGGGTAAATAATACAATAGTAAATCCCGTAAAAGATGCTTCTTCATCAATTTCTAATTTAGCAGTAAACATTGGAAATAAAGTTCTTGATAATGGAAGTAAATTTATAGAAGGTATTTCAGATGGAGTCATGGAAGTAAAAGATAAATTTTTAAATATTTTTAATGGATTAAAAGATAAACTAACTGAATTTATTACTCGTTTAAAAAATGGTTTATCATCATTTATGGGTAGTAGATTGGACACAGTAAAAAAATTTATAGAAGATAGAGTAAATAATATTGTTAATATAAAAGATTATATTTTTAATAAAGTTAAAGAAATATGGGAAGCATTTGAAAAAAGAATTATGCAATCACTTCAAAATGTATTTTATGGACTTTTAGCATTGAATGCAATATCATTATTTGGATGTGTATTTAATTTTATTAAATATTTTTTTCCTAGAGGGTGTCCAAATTGTTCTTGCCAAAGTTGTTAATTTGATTTTGTAAAAATTCTATTTGATTTTGTAAATTTTCAAATCTACTATTATTATGATCAAAACGTTCATTTATACCATCTAGTCTTTCTCTTAATAATTCTGTAAAATTATTATAATTTATTATATGTATATCTATTTTACGATTTGTACTTTCCAATGGATATATTAATTTAACGCTTTCACTAATTACATTTAAAAATATTCCAAATACAACTGAAAGAATAAGAATAATACAATTATAAATAACATTTAAATTTAATCCTTGTATTTTTTGCAAATTATTATTAAATATTTGTATATTTTGTAATAAATCATCTTCATTTATCATTTCATGTTGTGATTGATTAAAATGAGTAAATTTAAATTTATTAAAATAAATTTCGTCATTATTTTCTAGAATAATTGTTTTTGGAATATTTGGGAAAACCGGCATTTTAAGATCAAATTTTTCAAGTAAATAATTAAATACTAATTGTTTTGGTACAATATTTTCAAAAATCATATAATTAATAATAAAAAAAATTGTGATTGTAAATATAAAAATTTTAATACATCCGATCATTTTAATATAATTTTTTTTATTATTAAATGTTTAATATATTTTTAAATTTAAACAAATGCCAATTTAGGTGGACAAGATGGGCAAGAACAATTTGGACAATCTACTGGAATTAGGTATGAAAATATAGGAACAACTACTTGTCCCAAGATAGTTACAATTACTAATACTGCCCCAGCTATCATTATATTTCGCAATGGACCTTCAAATTTTTTCACAAGTGGGTCAAAAAGACCACTTAATTTATCAACTATTGTTTGTTTGATATTTACAATTTTATTTAATGTTCCTCCAATTTTACTTTTTATATTACTTATGAGATTTTCAAAAAATTCTTTTATTGGTCCAAGGATTGAATCTAATCCAGGTATTCCAAATGCAGAATCGCTTTTCTCAGCATTTGTTTTTTTTGATACTGGTGGTACCCATCCCTTTTGAGTTGGACTACCTCCATAAACAGCACGTGATGTGGCTGGAGATGCTTTCTTAGCAGCAGCTACTTTCGCAGCAACAGCAGCAGCAGCAGCAGCTCTAATTTTAGCCTGAAAAGCACCCATATTACCTATTAATCCAAATTCTTCTATATTTTTATTATCTAAAGATTGTAATGTCATAACTCTTATTATAAGTTATAATAATAAAATAATTTAACAATTATATAACAATTACAATTTATATGTAATTTAAATGAATAGTGCATTATCAGGAGTAGTCGGATTTTTATTAATTATTGGTACTATTATTTCATATGGAATTCAATTTCATAAAATAATAGTTAATAAGTCTATCGTTGGAATTAATATTTCCAGTTTAGTAATGGGAGTAATAAGTTCAATATTAACAATGTACGCCTCAATTTTATTGAATTTAGATGAATTAAGTTCTTTTACTATTGGATTAGATGTATCTCAATTAATTGTTGTTTGTATTTGTTGGTTGTCGTATTTATTAATATACATGTTTCATACAAAAAAACCAAGTTCAGATTCTAATAGATTATTAGAATATTATAGTGAACCAAACGTCAAAGATTATAAATATACATTTGGATTATTTTGTTTATCTTGGATAGTATTTATTTGTTTTGGGACATTATCAATTATTATACCGCAATCTACCATATTTATTGATATAATGTTTTCTATATCTGCCGTAATGAGTGTGTTACAATGGATACCGCAAGTAATAGAATCTTATACAACAACAATAGTAACTAGTTCGTTATCACTAATAACATTAAGCATTAATACAAGTGGTTGTATTTTGACAGTAATATATCAAAGTGTTATAAATGGTGAAAAACTAGTATTAATGATACCATATATTGTTGGTGCTATTTTACAAATAGTCATTATGGTGATTTTAAAATTTAAGAAACCTCGTGCGATATTTGATAATTTTGAAAGATTTGATAATTATGAAGATAGTCGTGAAGATGTTCCAGCAGCATTTTTATAAGTAAATAAAAATTGAAATATATAAATTATTATTAAAACATAATTATGGAGTTTTGTAAAGATTGTAATAATTATTTATATATTAAGGAAGATACCGAACAAAGAAAAATATTTAGTTATTGTAAATTATGTAATTATCAAAAAGAAACTATCGATACTTGTATCTTTAAAAAAAAATATAAAAAAAGTGATAGTCATCCTCATATAAATCATCAATATATGAATGAAGATCCAACATATCCACGAATGAATACTAAATGTTCAAAATGTAAAACGGAAGGAAGTAATGCATATTATCAATGTAAAAATTTGAGTATTGTAATTGTATGTGCTAATTGCTATCATTATTGGAAATTTACTGGAGGTAAGACACGCTCTACTAATGAATCTCCGGTACTAAATAGTAATAGTGTTTAAAAATTTTAATTTATAATAAAAATTGAAAGTTCTTAAAATATATAGAAAAATAATATTGTTATATAATAACATTTTAATAATGGAACGTTATGATTATGCATTTAAATTTATTCTTGTTGGTGAATCGGGTGTGGGTAAATCATCTTTGATTGAAAGATATATCAATAAACATTTTGTATTTATAAGTGATGTTACAATTGGTGTTGAATATAGATGCAAGATAATAGATATAGATAATACAAAAATAAGGATTGAAATATGGGATACAGCTGGCCAAGAACGTTTTCGTTCAATAACTAGAGGTTATTATCGAGATGCGATAGCCGCTTTTCTTATTTATGATATTACACAGAGATTATCACTTATTCGTATACCTACATGGATAGATGCTTTAAAGGAAAATGCACCTAGTAATTTATTATTTAAAGTTCTTATTGGAAATAAGATTGATAATGATTATATGCGTCAAGTATCTTTCAAAGAAGGAAAAAATATGGCTAACTCATATAATATACCTTTTTATGAAGTAAGTGCTAAATCAGATAACAAAATCTCTGATATATTTAGAGATATTGCAAAATTGATTAAAAGGGAATACGATAAAGGAAATATTATTCAAGGGGCAAAAGGATTCAAAGTTTCGATAAAGGATTTAAAACAGACAAAAAATGAATCGAAATGTTGTCAATAGTAAATTAAAATTTAATATATTTTTAAAATTGTATATAATGAAAGTAACAATTTTAAAAAAATATTCCAGATCATATATTCATAAATTAAATTTTCTTAATAAAAGATATATTTTAATTCGTGATTTACTTGAAAAAGATAAAAATATGCCAGATGATTCTGCTACTTTTTACATAGTATTAATCATGTCCAATTTGCTATACCGAGATAATGTTTATTCATTATTATATAAATTAATACCATGTTATGACATATGTGAAGTAGTATTTAAATTTACAGGTCATTTGAGTATATCGGATAATATTAGATATAATGTTCGTCCGCCAATTTAGTATATAAATTTGTATTATATCTTTTCCATTTTTTAGATTTTGTTAAAAAAATTAATGGCAACCATTTTACAACACCTTCTTCTTCTGTATAAATTTCACCAGACCATTTTAATACTAAATATGTAATTACATTATATTCTCCCTCAATTTCTTCTTGAAATTTGATTAAATCTTTTTCTAAAATATTTAATCCTGTTTCTTCTTTTAGTTCTCTTATTGCTGCTTGTTTATATGTTTCGTTTGGTTCAACTTTCCCACCAGGTAAATTAGCATCAGTTTTATCATCTTTTAATGAAACTGATAGAAATTTTTTTTTAAGTTTATCTATTAACAATGTACAAGAAGCTTTCTTCATTTGTTAATAGATATTATATTATAAATTCTTATACTTGTTTATTATATTTTTTTAATAAGTTTTGATCAAAAAAATACAAGCCAGATCCTTGACCACATAATTTTAATTGTGTAGATAATATATTCAATTGTCTAATTAAATCAAGTTGTGAATTTATCATTGAAGTTTGTAAAAAATTACTTAAATTATGATTATTAAGTTTATTTGAAGAATTATATAATTTTTGTAATGAAGTATTTATTGACATTTCAAAATCAATGGTATTTTTAAAAGCACTGTGTGCTGACCACGAATTTGTATTTATCGTATCAATTTTTGTAAATTTAATTTTTTTATTATGTTTTTGTTGATATTCAATCAATTCATGGGATAAAGTTCTCTTATTTTCTGATAATTCTTTAAATAATTTTGATAATCCCATCATTGATATTTCATTTTGCGAAAAATAAGTGGACATTACCAAATATGCATATGAACCATATAAAAACATATTTATTTGATCGTTTATTAAATTATCACATATACGTACATTATTGGAATAAGTATTATTATTATTATTATTATTATTATTATTATTAGAATAAGTATTGTTAGAATAAGAATTGGTATTTAGCATATTGACATCCTTATTCGTTTTAGTTTTTGTAGAATTATTGTTTAAATAATTTGTATTTGTCCAAAAACTATTCATTATGAGTGTTTTATATGTTATAAAAAATATATTTTTTGTATTACTTACGCATTACGAATATATAAATTTATTCTATATAAATTTATTCTATAAAATTGTAATATTAAAATACTTGGGATTACAAAAAACCACAAAATGTAACATATTTTTTGTAAATAGATACGTAAAAAATTTTTAATGAATACTTCTAAATTAAAAAATAATAATGCTACAAGACTTGAAAATATAGTAGTATTAACAAAAATAAAAAAAGGTTTGTGTATAAATAATATAAATTTAAAATAATATATTATTATCATCCAATAAAAATTTTTCATTGAATTTTTATACATATCATATTTATTATCAAAAATAGTTTCTCTACATGTTGGACATGTTTTTTTTCTTCTCATCCAAGTGTTTATACAACGATTATGATAATAATATTGACATTTACATTTTGTAACAAATTTTTCACTTAATAAGGTTTTAGAACTTTTTGTTTTTATTTTTTTCAAACATATTGTACACTTCTCCTTCATACGATAGAATATATAAAGTATTTTGTCATTTATCTCTATTTATTTTTGTAATCGTTTATTAAGAACGCATTAATATAAAATTTAATTATAAATGAAGACATTGTTAGTTACTGGTGCTTTAGGTTATATAGGTTCTCATTTTTGTATCGAAGCAACAAATCAAAAATATAATATTATTGCTATAGACAATTTAGATAATTCTTACATTAATAATATTGATATAATCAATAAATTATCTATATCAAATATAAAATTTATAAAATGTGATATTAGAAATTATAATGATATGAAAAAGATATTTATGGAAAATGATATATTTTGTGTTATTCATTTTGCAGCCTTAAAATCTGTATCAGAATCGTATGAAAATCCTCTCTTATATTATGATATTAATGTTAATGGAACATTAAATATTCTAAAAGTAATGAATGAAATGAATTGTAAAAAAATCATATTTTCATCTAGTGCTTGTATTTATGGAAATACAAAAAAAAAAATAATAAAAGAAGAAGATGATTTGCAACCTATTAATGTTTATGGTACAACCAAACTAATTGGAGAGAATATATTAAAAGATTTAGTATTATCTGATAATACATGGAAAGTATTTATATTAAGATATTTTAATGTTGTTGGGGCACATCCTAGTGGATTAATTGGAGATAATCCAAAAAAAAAAAATAATGCTCTATTTCCATCATTATTTAGATATTTAAATAATGATACAAAAATTTTTAATATATTTGGTGGAGATTATGATACAAAAGATGGAACATGTATTCGAGATTATATTCATGTTATGGATTTAATTACATCTCATATGAAATGTCTTAACAAAATAGAAACAATCTCTGGAAATAAAATTTATAATTTAGGTTGTGGGAAAGGAACAAGTGTTTTAGAAATTATAAAAAATATTGAAAAAATATCTAAAAAAAAAATAAAATTTAAAATATCACCTCGAAGAATTGGAGATACAGAAATATCTATTACTGATACATCATTTGCTTGTAATGAATTAAATTGGATACCATCATATAATATTAATGATATGTGTAATCATTCAATCAAATTCTGGAAGACTTTGTAAATAATTTACAAGATTATTATTCTCAATATCTCTAGCGATATCAATACATTTTCTACCATCATAATCCGCAGAATTTATATTAATTCCATTTTTATAAAATCTATCAATTAATGAGATATCATTATTATATGCAGCCCAACATAAAATTGCAGCACTAGATTCATTATCTAATCCCATCTTAGCAAATTTTTCCTGTAAAATATCTGTAACATTTTTATTATTATGTTGAACCGCTTCATACAAAGCAGTAAAACCAAATCTATCCTTTGTATTTATGTCAGAACCATTCCATATTAATATTCGTAAAATATCTTCATGACCACAAGCAGATGCTATGTGTAATGGAGTTCTATTGTCATAATCCCCTTGATTTATTTTTATTCCCATGTTAATAATTTGATTTAATAGCTTAATATCATTCAAATAAACAACAGAACAAATTAAACTTGGTAATAAAGCCCTTTTCATATGATCATCACCCTTTTTTATTAATTCTATTATTACAGATTGTATTAAATCATTATTAACAAATGGATCAAATCGTCTATCTTTTAATAATGTAAAATATGTAAATTTAATACTAGAATTATTACTAGAATTATTACTTTTTTCATCTTCTAATATATTTATATGTATATTATTAGCATTTTTTCCCCAACGATCTATTAGATTTATGTTAGCTTTATATTTAGTTAATAATTCTATAGCTTTTGCGTTTTTAATATTAGTTGCTATATGCATTGGTGTTCTGTCATCATAATCTGAAATATTTGGAGAAACACCATTATCTAACCAATTTTGTAATTCTTTATTTTTTTTATTATATACCATGTAACATAATTTAGATGCAAGTATTTCAGAAGAAATCAACACTTTACCACCATTTTGGTACAAATATTTAGCAATGTCATAATATTTGTAAGTAAGAGCATCGGATAAAGGAGTATTTTCATAATTATCTTTAATATTAATATCACAATTGTATTGTAAAAGTAATTTTATCATTTCAAAATTACCTTCAGAAGCAGCAATATGTAATGCTCTTCGTCCATCATAATCACCAAGATTTACATCAGCACCTAATATTAATAATTCTTTCATTTTATCAATTAATCCAAACTTTGAATAGGAACACATTAAAATTGGTAATAAGGTTTGTTCTATTTCTTTTAATTTATTTGGAGAGAGTGAATTATTTTTCATAAAATTATTAACAATATGAAACCGTTTCATTACTGTTAATGAGAGATGATATCTTCTTAAATGATCTTCAGGAACTGTAAGATTATCTAATTCAACTTTTATAAAATTTTTAAATGTATTTGTATTTAAATAAAATAATATTATAATTATTTGTGCTGGTAATGCTAAGTATGGCAATCCACTCGGTTTTAATAAAGCACTAAATGCACAAGTAAGCATATTTACTAAAAATACACCGAATATTCCAAATATTACAGAATGATAATTTAATATGAAAAATGTTCCAGATATTACTGAAAATACTATTATACCATTTATTGGTAATAAAAAAAATAAAGCATCACCATCTGGTATTTGTATTCCCATCAAATATTGAAATAAAACTGATAAAAAAGCACCACTCCATGTTGTTACTGCTAAAATTGGAGATGCAATGGAAATACCGATTGTTATTGGTATTGCGGAATATGGAGATGTACTGAAACATAATCCTGCGACTGCTGTTGGCATTTGTAGGAAAAAATCTTTAATATTAATATCAATTAAATTTTTCTTTGGTGGAATTATCATTTCTGGAGAAGCAGAACTGGGAAAATGCGATGAATATAACGTCATTCCAACCCAACTAATAATTATAATTGTTGGTGATAACGCTAATGGTGAAATTTTTAATTTTTTTACGAATATTTCACATAAAGATTGAAATATAATTATTCCCATAAATATTAGTGGAATTAATCCACCGAGTATTTTTAAAATAGTAAATGGTTCATTATCCTCACGGATAAAATATAAATATAAACTTGCGAATATAGCATTACTTGGATATAATCCATTATAAATCAGTTCTCTATCTATTTTTAATAAACAACATATACAAATTGAAATTGTTATTCCATATACGAGAAAAACACTTAATAGTTTATTTGATTTATCTAATAATGTTGCAATAAAAAAACATAAACCTAATATTGGATTACTTACACCAAGAAGTATTCCAATACTACGAAATAATGACACAAACAATAATATTGGTGTATTATTTTGAATATAAATATGTTGATCTGGCATTGTTCCAGACAAATATTTGTAAAATGGTTTTTTGGAAATTGTCTTTGTTTTAAATTCTGATGCATATTGTGGATCCCAGATAGAAATTTCTTTGTAATCATTGAATAAATTAGTTTGCATTTTTATTATTTTTATTATTATAATTTTTTATTTTTAATTCAATATTTATTTTTTTTTTTATTATATTTTTTACGATTTTTTCGTTGTTTATTTTTATTTCTTTTTCTTTTTCTTTTCTTTTTATTTATTTTTTCCGGATATATGTCTTCACCTGAGGTTGAATCCCTTTTTTCTATCGAGGATATCGATGGAGAGGATATATTATTATCCGCAGATATAGCACTATCAGGTACTATAGCATCTGATGGAGAAGTTATTTTATCAATTTGATTATCTAAACCCACTTCATTTTCAGATTTTTTTATATTATCACAATTACCTACAATACAAATATCTATATCTTTAATACTATTATTTTCAATAGCCTCTACGGCATGAATTTTAGTAGTATTATCGGCATGAGTTATTGTATCTATATAATTATTTTTAATATTAAAATCTTCTGTTTTTTTTGTAAAGTGTTCAACAATATCGCCATCATTATCTAAAATTTCGTTAGATTCAACGGAGATAGAGTCTTTAGTTTTGTCAATCTCATCAATTGACTCGTCATTTGTATGGGTTTGAGGATTGTATATAAACGATATTAACCAAGAAAGCATTGATAACATTCTACGTTATATTTAGATTTTTAATTAACAAAGGTACTTTTATGAAATATATGATGGAGTTTCATTATTTTGAGAAGTTGTATTATTTTGAGAAGTTGTATTATTTTGAAAATCAGATGTTGAACACCAGTGCATTTCTGCTAAATGTATTAAATAAATTTGACGCAAATTGAAAAAATCGGAAATAAAACCAGTAATCTGTTGTGTATTATTATTGTTAATTGTTGAATAAATATTAATTTCTAAATTATACATTTCAGCAATTATTTTTAATATATATTCTGCTGGCATTTTTTCCCAATTTCCGTCACCTCCTATATATTTTATAAAATTATCCCAATTTTTTCCGAAACTATCATCCATATCTTGAAATAATTCTTTATAAGTCTTATTTAAGTATTCGATTAAAATATTTTCTCTCTCTTTCAAATACCAAACAACAGATTTTCGTAATCTAAAATAGTCAATACTTGGTAAATGATTCGCTATTGCATGAAACATACAATTACCATCTCTTGGAACATTTACAATTAATAAACCTTTTTCTCGTAATTCGTCAATAATTCGTTGGGGAATCAAGTCTTCATCTTCTATCATAGATAATCCCATTATAACATCATTAATTATATCATCACTGTCATC
>CEUD01342362.1_pt1 | contig 13156 bp, 9 predicted proteins | sample 356481 | NCBI WGS metagenome assembly CEUD01 (sample SAMEA2623314, study PRJEB7988) | marine metagenome | isolation source: saline water (ENVO:00002010), including | reverse complement strand
GGTTCTCGTCCAAGACTGCTTGTGCTAACGATCCGGAGCCTCCGAAGAAATCTACAATTAGAGCATTCTGATCTGCGCCAACCACGTAGTGTATCAGCTTCGCAAGCTCCTCGGAATCTTTAGGGTTTGGGAAAACCTTTTTTCCTCCAAATATTTTCCGAAGTAGTTTTACCGAAGGCTGAGACTGTTTGTAGAAATAGGTGCCACGGACTTGTTGTGCGAGTTCCCCCTCATCGCTTGAGGTTTCATCATCAGTTTCTTGCTGGTCTTCGTCGTCGAATTCGGACTCTTCTGGGATAGGCTTAATATGGGCTTTTCGAAAGGGTGGTTCGGTGTGGTCATCACGGAATACAACCAAATCAAGATCAATTTTTTTCTGCATTTCAGCTGGTGAAGAGTAGATCCATCCACGTTCTGGAACTGCACATGGTTTTTTAGTCTCGGGATGTATGACATCATAGTCCGGCCCGCCGCCACCTGGCCAAGAGATGTCTCTGTCGCGCCAAGGACCGTTTTTGTCGACACGTCGATATCTCTGTAGTTTTTTGGAAGGATGTGATTTGGGCAGGTCAGCGAACCATGCTCCTAAGCGATTCTCGATTTGTTGAAGGTCGTCGCCGTATTCTTCCTTCAGCTTTAAATACTCTTCCCAGATTTCAGCGGCACCTGGTTTCTCTTCTCGCCAGATTATTTTCTTTTCTTTGAGCCAGGCTTTTTCTTTTGCGTAAATTAAAATGTATTCGTGGCCGACCGAGACTAGCTTGGCATCGTTCTTTCGTCCTTTTTCCCAGATTAAATTGGCCACGTGGTTTTCTTGTCCAAAAACCTCATCGGCGATACGTCGAAGGTTGACCAGTTCGTGATCATCAATGGAAATCATGATCACTCCGTCACGTTGGAGCAGCTGGCGCGCAACAAGAAGTCTTTCGTGCATGAAGCAGAGCCAAGCCGAGTGGTAGCGTCCGGAAGTGTCCGGATTGCTGTCTAACTGAATCCCATTTTCGGCAACTCCTGTCTCTTCCCAGTAGTTGGCTTTATCTTTTTTGTAATTGTCGCGGTAGATGAAGTCTTTGCCAGTGTTATAGGGTGGGTCGATATAGATGCATTTGACCTGTTCGCGGTAGGCATTGAGCAGGAGTTTTAGCGTCTCGAGGTTTTCGCCTTCGATGATCATGTTGCCGTCGGCCTGGTCGGGATGGACGGAGCGGGCTGGATCGTAAACGAGGGTGGCGGTGGTGGGGGTGAAGGCTTCGCGCTTGGAGGCGGCTTTTCCATACCATTTGAATTCGTAGCGCTCGCTTTCGTGGACTGCATTCGGTTCGACGAGTTGCTTGAGTTCGTCGGGGTTGAGCCGGCCTTCGTTTGTGAAGAGATCGGGGAAGAGTTGCTTGAGCGCGGCGAGGCGCTCCGCCTGTCCATCGGGTGTGGTGGGTAGGAGATCGTTGAGCGTGGTGTTGTCTTTGGCTGTTTGCATTTTTTTGAAATTCGTCTTGGTGAGTTTACTTCGGAGTGAGCAGGCTTACCTCGGGAAAATAGCTTTGATAGCGTGCGGTATCGGCGGTCGCGATTGGGAGCTCCAGGGCGGACGCATGAGCACCGATCATGAAGTCGGGGAGGGGCGATTTGGGTGCCGGGGGCAAGTGGGCCTGTTGGTGGCGGTTTTCGAGGTATTGGGTGTAGGCTTTTGCGCAGCGCGGGGCCGTGATCAAGGGCAGATCCAGCAAATGTAGACCGAGTGCTTCGAGCCGCTCAAGGACTGTATCGGGAGATTGATCGCCGACCAAGAGTTCAGTCAGAATGACCGTGTTGATGGCGGCACCCTCGCCGAGTACTGCGCTACGGAGCGTTTCCCGCGCCCACGCGTTTAGGGACGAGTCCGCATCGAAAGCGTAGATGAGTACGTTGGTATCGAGCAAGATCATGGTTCTCTAGTCTGGGTGCGCAGTTCCTCCCAGCTCATTTTGGGTGTGAGCGCAGCCGAGTTAAGCACGGCATCCAGTTCTTGTGCGGTCGGCTTGTTTTTTTTCGTAGGTACCACTTTGGCGAGTTCGTAGTGGCCGCTGGCTGTCTGGCGCACCGCGTAGGCTTCGCCGGGTTGGGCCCCGCTTAGAACGAGTCGCCGTTTCGAATCTACTGTTTGCACTTTCATGGTGGGATTTTCCCACTTTATGGTGGGTTTGTCAATCATTCAGGTTTTTTCGGGCTGAGGCTGGGGGGTGGCTCTCTGCAGAGTGGTGCCGAAATTTGTGACGGGGCCGAAGAAGCCTGCGTCTGAGTCTGCGGCGGCGTCTGCGTTGAAGTCGGCTTGATCTTCGCTGACTTTGTTGGGGTTGAAGCGGCTGACGGGGGCTTGATATCGTAGGGTGGTATTGGCGGAGATGCCTAGGGCTTCGAAGTGCTGAATCGCGCAGAGAATTTTCATGCGTTCTTCGGCGGAAAGATCGTCGATGTTCTCGGTGGATTTGGTTTCGACGACGAGGTGTAGCTCCACTTCCTCATCGTCGCGCAGGCCTTTGTGGGAGATCGCAACGCCAAAATCGGGTGTGTAAGTGGTGGTGCCGCCTTTGAGCGAAGGCACCGGGATCTTGTACCAGTCAGGCAGTTTTAGCAGGGCGCGGACGCGGGGGTGGCGGTCGGCTTCATTGGCAAAACGCCATTCAGGCTGGGAGTCGGCGTCGAGGATGGCGTGATCGTAGATGCCGGTTCTGGGGGTGGGCACCGTTGAGCGGTAGGTCTCGATCACGTCTTTGAAGAGATCGAAGCCATAGGCTTCACCGGTTGGCTGATAGTTGATGGTGCGCACCATTTCGTCGATCGCGATCCGGTTGATATGTTCGGTGGCGAGATGCAGGTAGCGCGGCGGGTTGCGCACCAACTGGTCGAAGTTGGTCAGGTTCTTTACGATCTCGATGATGGTCGGGTAGGCGAGCGCGGTGTTCTCTGAGAGTTCTTCAATTAAGTCCATCGCTGAGAAATCAGCTGCGAGGCGCACGGTTTCACTACCCGTGCTGGTCGCTCGGGCTTCCTTGCCAGCATTGAGTTCGTCGATGCGGGTCAGCTCGATTTCGGCTTGATACTGCTGGAGCTCGATTTCGTTGAGTTTTTCGATGCACTTTTTGGCGAGTGAGACTTCGTCGAAGCTGACGCAGTAGTCGGTGCGCTGTGAGAGGCGTTTCCAGAAGCGCTGAAAGGGATCGCTCTCAAAGCGTTCGCGGTCGAGTTTGACTTTCTTTTTTGCAGGTTTTTTGCCTTTCGGAGAATGACGGGTGGGGACGTGGTGGTGCAGCTCTGATTGATACTGAGTGACGAAGGTCTGGTAGCTCTCATTCGGGATGACCGTGAGGAGGTTGATTTCTTCGCCCTCAGGCGTGTCGTCGCCATCGTAGATGCGATGGCCAGATTGGTTGCGGCAAATGCGCAGACCACGCCCAATCTCTTGGCGTTTTTTAACGTCCGAGTAGGTTTGGTTGAGCGTGGCGATGTTGAAGACATTTGGATTGTCCCAACCGACGCCTAATGCGGAGTGCGAGAAAATGAATTGGCGAGGGTTGTCGAAGGCAAGCAGGGCCTCCTTATCGCGCAGAATCTCGTCGTAGATTTCCCGCTGTTTGGCCATGGAGTTCTCGTTGTCGGTGAACTCGCCGGCATTGGTTTTGGCAAAGTAATAGGTCTGCACCTCGTGAACGAAGCTGGCAGGCGGGTCTTCTTTGTAAAAGTCGCGGTAGGCTTTAGGGAACTCTTCGACGAAGAGCACCTTAATCATGCCATCGGGATCCATGTAGTTGGCAACGCGATCGATGAAAATGAGTGAAAGCGGCTTGATGCCTAGTGGCTTGAGCTTTTCGACTTTTTCGAAATGACGGTAGCAGAGCCAGTAGAGCTGTTGGCGGAAGATGCCCTTGATGTCGCCGGTCGCGGTGTTGGGAGTGAGTTCGACGCCATTGTGAAACTTGACCAGTGCGCCGCCTCCACGCAGACCTTTGGCGCGGATTTGGGAGATTTTAAAATGGCGGTAGGAGATGTTCTTGGTTGCGTCTTCGAGGGAGTCGCCATCTTTCAGCCATTTCGTTTCGGTATATTTGAAGCCACTCGCCATTTGTCGCCAGGCTTTGAGTTTGGCTTTAGGCCGACCTTTGCCCGTCTGAATGTCGACGAGTTCGATTTTGAGGGTTGCCTCGTCGTTGATTTCTGCGACGGAGAGCACTTCAATTTTTTTAACCAAACGCTGATTGTAGGCCTCGAAAGGCGTGAGGCGGTAGATTAGGTTACGGAGAACTTTATGAGTCGCTGAGTAGCGGAGCCGTGCGATGGGGTCGAGGGCGTTGAGCCGTGGGCGGAGGTTGTCGGTGTCCATGCCCTCCTGAGGCTCATCCATAATGATGACGGGGCGCACTTTTGAAAGTGCCTGCCAGTAGGAATAGCCATCGGGGGAGTCGTCGCGATCCGGACGGTTGATAATGTTATCGTCGGCATTGAATGAGTGCGTAGTCATGATCATGACCTGCAGATCGCTGCCTTCGATGAAGTGCTTAACCTTCGGGAGCTTCTTACTGTCGTATTCGAACGCGTGCAGCGGAATATGGTAGAGGCGCTCTAATTGTGGGCGGAAAGACTCGATGGTATCGAGCACCCCTTCACGGATCGGGACCGAAGGCACTAGAATGATGAACTTTGTGAATCCATATTCACGTGAGAGTTCATAAATGGTGCGCAGGTAAACGAGGGTTTTGCCCGTGCCAGTCTCCATTTCGATGCTATAATCTGGTTCAATGCAGACTTTCGCTTCGCCGTGTGAAATGCCGTTCTCGGCTGATATTTTCTCAACATTGGCGACGATGTCCTTACGAGTGAGGTTTAGACGGTTGGGAAAGCAGTCACCTTGAAGGTCAAAGTCGAAGTAGTTGCGCTGCTGCCCTTCGAATAAGCGAATGGCGGCATCGATCGCTTGGCGTTGGTAGGGGAGATCTTCGAGTTTGAATGACATATTTCAGATTGGCCGTTTAGGTTGGTAATTTTATGCTCTATGGCTAGACCAATCCGACTCACATGGCAATTACCTCCAGCGAGTCGAGGTAAACATAGCCAACCTTTAGCCATGATTAAAAAAGAACGCGTCGCTTACATCCAAAATCGCTTGCAGGAGCTTTATCCCGATCCACCGGTGCCTTTGGATCATAAAGATCCCTACACTTTGTTGATTGCGGTATTGTTGTCTGCACAGTGCACCGATGTGCGGGTCAATCAGATCACTCCGTTACTTTTTGCACGAGCGGATACACCTCAGGAAATGGTCAAAATTCCGGAGGAGGAAATTCGAGCGATCATTCGCCCCTGTGGGCTCTCTCCCATGAAGGCGAAGGGGATCGCCGGGCTTTCTCGCATTTTACTGGATCAACATGGCGGCGAGGTGCCCGCGGATATGGCGGCGCTGGAAGCGCTGCCAGCGGTGGGGCATAAGACGGCTTCGGTTGTGATGTCACAGGCTTTTGGGGTGCCCGCTTTTCCGGTGGATACCCACATTCATCGTCTCGCCCAGCGTTGGGGGCTGACTAGTGGTAAAAACGTGGTACAGACCGAGCGTGACTTGAAGCGCCTGTTCCCTGAGTCGAGCTGGAATGACTTGCACCTGCAAATTATCTTTTACGGACGCGAATATTGCACTGCACGTGGCTGCGACGGCACTGTCTGTGAGATCTGCCGAACAGTCTATCCGGCTAGAAAGCGTGCTAAGAAAATTTTAAAGGCCTAGATTGCTCAGCATTGTTGGCTTGAGGGGCTCCGTTATTCGCCGAATATGGATTGCTGAGTGCCTAAGTCGAATGAACCGTTGCTGAAGCTACTGTCACTTGCTGCAGGCGTTTCGATGGCTTGGTCAAAGGTGAAATTAGCCGCTTCGTTGCCTTTGGGCTGGATCGATTGATGGAAGTCGATCTCGAATTCGCTGCGCTTTGCTTGCGATTCCGAGCGAGGTTGTTCCTCTGTCGGGACCGCAGCCATGGCCGCTGCTGGCACGGCTAGACGCCCGTTGACCGGCGACGAGGATTGGGTGGCGACGATGTCAAAAATGAAGTAGCTACTTTGTTCGTAGGCCTGCGCCAAGCTTGCGCAGGCAAGTGCTAGTGTAAGTGTGGCGATGAGTCGATAAATGTTGGGGCGGGCGCGCATGAGCTTCTAGATAGGTATATCGGGTCCTCTGTCGAGACTCCTGTCCTAGGAATCTTGTTTTGTGGCTGTGTCAAAATGTCGCAGCGTTGGTGTTCCTGTCTCGGTTATTCGCTTTATTTGCCCAGTTTGCTTTATTATGTTTGTTTCGTAACTAGCTTATTGTCAATTGAATGCTGTCTTTTAGATTCTCTGTCGGGCTGGAATGATTTATGCGACTGTAGAGCCATGAATATTGATTTTAACACATTTACCGAAAAGTCCGCCTTCGCAGTGCAGGAGGCGCAGAATTTAGCCCGTCAACATGGACAGCAAGAGATCGACACTTGGCACCTGCTGTTGGCGTTGGTGCAACAGCAGGACGGCATCGTACCTGGCCTCTTGGAGCGCATGCAAGTGTCACCCGCCGCTGTCGAGTTGGCAGTGCAACGTGAGCTGGAAGCCCTGCCCAAAGCATCGGGTAGTGTCAACGCCAGCCAAGTGTATGTCTCCTCGGCCTTGCAAAAGGCGATCGCCGAGGCGGACAAAGCCAAAGGCAAGCTAGGCGACGAGTTTGTGAGCACCGAGCACTTACTGCTGGGGCTGCTCAACGCCGATTCCGGGGGCAAACTTGGCAAGCTTCTGGACTCCTTCGAGCTTGATTACAGCAAAGTTCTCAAGGTGATTGAAACTGCGCGCGCTGGCCAAAAAGTAACCTCTCGTAATCCCGAGACGACCTTTGAAGCACTCGAAAAATATGGAATCGATCTGGTGGAACAGGCGCGCAAAGGGAAAATGGACCCCGTCATCGGGCGCGACTCTGAGATCCGTCGTGTGATTCGCATTCTGTCGCGTAAGACGAAGAACAATCCTGTGCTGATCGGTGAGCCGGGTGTGGGGAAGACTGCGATCGTCGAGGGCTTGGCGCAGCGCATCGTGCGCGGCGACGTGCCCGAAGGCTTGCAGGACAAGACAATCTTTGCGCTGGATATGAGCTCCTTAGTCGCGGGTGCGAAATACCGTGGCGAGTTTGAAGAACGCCTCAAAGCCGTGCTGGCCGAGGTTAAAAACAGCGAAGGTCGCATTCTCCTCTTTATCGATGAGTTGCACACGATTGTTGGCGCCGGCAAAACCGAAGGTGCGATGGACGCAGGTAACATGCTCAAGCCCATGCTGGCACGAGGTGAGTTGCACTGTGTGGGCGCGACGACACTCGATGAATATCGCAAATACATCGAAAAAGACGCCGCGCTCGAGCGCCGTTTCCAAACGGTGCAAGTCGATCAACCCAATGTTGAGGACACCATCTCGATTCTGCGTGGTATCCGCGAGCGCTTCGAGTTACACCACGGGGTGCGCATTCAGGATAACGCGTTGGTGCAAGCTGCGGTGCTCTCGCATCGCTATATCAGTGAGCGCTTCCTGCCCGATAAGGCGATCGATCTCGTGGACGAAGCCTGCGCGATGATACGCACCGAAATGGACTCGATGCCACAGGAACTCGATGAGCTGACGCGTCGTGCGCTCCGACTCGAAATTGAAGAAGCTGCACTGAAAAACGAGAAAGATGAAGCGTCCAAAGAACGTCTCAAGACACTCTCCCGTGAGTTGGCCGACATTCGTGAAAAAGAGTCCGCCCTTCGCTCGCAATGGGAGAGCGAAAAGGGCGCGATCGACCAGATCCGTCAAGTGCGCGAAGAGCTCGATACGACACGCATCGAGATGGAAAAAGCAGAGCGTAATTATGATTTGAATACAGTGGCTCAGCTACGCCACGGCAAGATGCCCGAGCTCGAAGCTAAGCTCAAGCAACTTGAAGCAGTTGAGGCTAAAGAGGGGGCTCTCTTGAAAGAAGAGGTCTCACAGGAAGAGATTGCAGACATCGTTGCTAAGTGGACGGGCGTGCCTGTTACACGTATCGTCGAAGGCGAGAAAGAGAAACTCTTGCGACTGGAAGAAGTGCTGCATGAACGCGTGGTGGGGCAAGATGAGTCGGTCACATTAGTCACCGAGGCGATTCTACGAGCCCGCGCCGGCATTAAAGATCCCCGTCGGCCGATCGGTAGTTTCCTCTTCTTGGGGCCCACCGGCGTGGGTAAGACCGAGCTGGCGCGCACCCTTGCGCAAACACTCTTCGATACTGAGGATAATATCGTGCGTATTGATATGTCCGAATACATGGAAAAGCATGCCGTAGCTCGCCTGATCGGCGCGCCTCCCGGATACGTGGGCTATGATGAAGGTGGTCAGCTGACCGAAGCCGTGCGTCGCAAGCCTTATAGCGTGGTGCTCTTCGATGAGATTGAGAAGGCGCACCCCGATGTATTCAATGTGCTCTTACAAGTCATGGACGACGGGCGCATTACCGACGCGCAGGGGCACACGGTAGATTTTAAGAATACCGTGATCATTATGACCTCCAATGTCGGTAGTCGCTTTCTCATCGAAGGCGTGGTCGGAACAGAGATTCCAGACACGGTGCGTGAGTCGGTCATGGCAGAGCTGCGTCAAGGTTTCCGGCCTGAGTTCCTGAATCGGATCGATGACACTGTTTTGTTCAAACCGCTGACACTGGATGAGATTACGCAGATTGTAGACTTACTCTTGGCGGATCTGAATAAGCGCTTAGCGGAGCGTGGTATCACCATCGAGTTCGATGACACCGCTCGCAAATGGATTGGTGAAAAAGGCTACGATCCGGTTTATGGGGCACGCCCTCTAAAGCGCTTTTTACAAAAGCAAATCGAAACTAAGCTCGCACGTGGCTTGCTTAGCGGCGACGTCGCAGAGCAAAGCACCGTCTTGTTTAAATTGGAAGACGGCGTGCTGACCATGGAGTCGCTCGACCGCGCCGAAATCCTGTAGTGCGTGCGCTCTTAGCTGCCTACCAACAGATAAGGGCGCCGCATCGCCGGTCCATTTCAAAATCGAAGGCTTGCACTTCATATTTGAATGTTTAGCTTTCCGTTATGAAATGGGTTTTGGCTGTGGTCGCATTATTATCGGGTTTGTTGGGTGGCTTTCTGTTGGCACCTCGTTCTGCTGAGACATCCTGGGATACAGGTTCATCCGCCAGCAATGCTCCAACGGGAGGGGCCGCCTCGGCGGCGGCTGCGGCTGCTCGGGCTGCTGATAGGCAGGGGAGCGCTCCTGCCGCGGCAGGCGGCGTAGGGGCATCGGGCGCGGGCGGCGCCGAGTCTATTACGGAGGCTTGGCTGGAGTCTTTGGACGAGCTCGACACATTTGATCAGATTGGTGCCTTGCATGCTCGTTTAAAGGATCTGGACGTCTCCAAATTTCCTGAGCTGATGAAGAAGTTAGGGAGCTATGCCGGTTCTGCGGTCAACTGGCAGGTGCGCAGCATGATTGCGACTCGCTGGGCTCAAGTCGATCCACAGGGCATGCTAGACTATGCGAAGCAAGAAAAAGGCACTGTTTCGTGGAGTCTTTATAGCACTGTTTTTTCCGCGTGGTCGAAGCAAGACCCGCAGGCAGCTTACAGCGCGGCACTCAATCTGGATTCTCAGCGTTGGCAACAAGCGGCGATTCAATCGGTCGTCAATACCGTGGCGGAGACAGACCCGCAGCGAGCCATTCATATGGCTCAAGAATATTATGGTAATCAGGTCAGCGGGCAAGGACGTTGGTTGTATCAATCCATATATCGTAATTGGGCGCAACAAGATGGGGCCGCCGCTCGGCAGAGTGCCTTGCAGTTAGAGGAGGGCGCCGCAAAGTCAGCCGCGCTGGCGGGGGCCATGTCCGATTGGATGTCGAGCGATCCGATGGAGGCGCTGGCTTGGTTAGACTCGTTGCCTATGGACAGCGCGATTTATGGTTCGCGCAAACAAGTCTTTCAGAATTTGCTCAATCAGGATATTGAGGTGGCTAAAGAGTATATTGATTCGGTGGAGAATCCTCTGGAGCGACGCCAAGTGCTCGAAAATTTACAGTTTCATAACTTTGCATGGCAAAAAAGCTATGAGGAGATCCAAGAAGTTTTTGATTGGCTCGGCACAGTCGCGACTGGGCAAACTTATGATAATCGCGTGAGTAGTATTATACAGGCGATGACGCAAAACGATCCGGACCGTGCGATTGATTTTGTGCTTAATATGGGCCCTGGCAATGCACGTATGAACGGCTTGAATGCGATCGGAAGTAAACTAGTTGAAATCGATCCACAGTTGGCCTTCGATTTTGTGGATAGTCTGCCCTATGAGGACGAAAAGCGACGCGCGCTTGGAAGTATGGGCTGGCGCCTTTCGCAGCAGGGAGTCGAGTCGGCTAGTGTATTGGTGGGGGCGCATACGGACCCAATCGTGCAGCGTCAATTAGCCTCGCGCATCTCGGGTGAGTGGTCGAAGTATGATCAAGCCGGAGCATTGGCTTGGTCGGAATCACTATCGGATGAACAGGCGCGAAAATCCGCGATGCGCTCTGTGCTAAGTAATTGGATCGAATCTGACCCCGCGGCAACTTTAGCTTATGTGAGCACGCTAGAGGATAGCGATTCGGGCTCTGTACTACGTGATGCCTACACCAGTTGGGCACGTAATGATCCACAGGCGGCGGTATCTTGGCTCGATCAATTGCCTGAAAGTGCCGAAGCGCGTAAAGCCGACATCTATCGAGGTGTGGCGAGCAGCTTCATTAATCATGATCCGATGGCTGCATCGGAGTGGATTGCAACTCTGGAGGAGGGCCCGGCACGGGATCAATCGGTCGAGACGCTGGTGAATAACATTTCTCAAACTGATCCGGAAGCGGGGTTCATTTGGGCAGTCACGGTGGGAGATGATAATAAGCGTAAGAACACGCTGAATCGCAGTGTGCAGGAATGGATCAAGACCGATATTGAGATGGCTTATGAAGCCGTCCTCGATGCCGAGATCGAAGCCAGCGAAAAAGAACCTTTGCTTAAGATGTTTGAGGGTAAGCTTTAATTGATTTTTTTATCCAAATTGCAGCTCGCAAGATGACTGCAGTTGTGGGCCGTGCAAAACGCAAGCAAGCTGCGCCTTTGTATGTGGCCTATAGAAGAAAGATTATTTTCCCTGATTGATTCTTGATCGCGACCTATAGCTGGTCTTTACGCGTGTAGACAGGCTTAGAGAGTTTTTTACTAACTTTTTTTTGACGAAGTCGTATGAGGCTGCGGTGTTTCGGCATGGAGTTTGCGTAATTGGACGGCATGGATATAATACGCATTCTTCTCTCGATTCTCTTACCACCTGTTGGGGTCTTTCTTCAAGTTGGGATTGGCCTCCAGTTTTGGATCAACATTGTCTTAACGCTGCTGGGGTACATTCCTGGTATCATCCACGCGCTCTACATCATACTGACTCGTGATTAAGCTGGGGGTGCTGAGTTTAAATTAGCTGCAGCTATGCTTTGCGCAGCTTATCGACATTTAAGTAATAAAAAACCTGCTGATGAAAAAATTTCATCAGCAGGTTTTATTTTTGGCAAGCGGGGGAGCGCTCTAGTATGAGGACTCTGGCATGCTAGCTACGCTGCTTGCCTCCCGCGCGCCAGTGGTTACTTATTGAGTTCACTTGCAGGTTGGACCTGCTCAGCGCTTGGTTTTGTGCGAGTGCGACCTTTCTTCTCATCAGCTCGCTCTTTCTTGTGTGGAGCCAATCCCCCTGGTTTGAGGAAGAACAGAATTATGAGAGTCATCGCTAAGATCATTGCGACTGCAGTGAGTATATATCCGTACATGGTAAGCTTTCTTTGAGTGTTGTGGATGTTATTCAGTTGCATGGGATCATGCGACCTAGTGCAAGAGGCACCGTTGTCTAATTAGAAAATGGCATGCCAATGCGGCGGGCGTATCCGTAAGTGATTGTTTATAAGTTTGATGTTCTATTGGCGACCTTTCCCGTATGAGACATTATTGCAAAATGCGTTATTAAACATGCTTTTAACGGGCTAATTGCATTCTTGATATTGATGCTTTTCTAACAGTGAGGTATATCCTGTTGGTATATCGTGCCTTGCGTTGTGGTATTATTTTTTGGCACGGAAAATGGGTTAGTGTGCGTTATGGATACAATAACAGCACCTACATCAACTGACCACGTGAACCACCAAATTGCAGATGATTTGGACCTAGCAGCGCATTCAGAGCATTGGCTAGCTCCGGAGCTCTTAAAAAAGTTAGCCTCACTTCAGGGCTGGAGCTTGGAGCAAGACGCCAACTCGTTGAATCTGGAGAAATACTATAGCTTTAAAGATGACGAAGCAGCTCAAGAGTTTGCCAACACGATTGGTGTATTCCTCAAAACAAATACGGTGCTCATTATGCTTCAAAAGTCAGAAGATCGCCCTTTGGTGGTCATCACCATGCGCGCCAAGGCTACAACAGAATCTGCACTGATTCTGTGTGAGATTGCAGACGAGAGTGAACGCAAATATGAGATGGTCGCAAGTTGCACCGAAGATGCTGCTTAAATTTGTAGATTGAGCCGCTCTTCATTTGAGACGTTTTTTCAAATGCAGGGCGGCTATAAGCTTTTGCGTTATTGGCTCACCGCAGTTCCATGTTTCAAAAAATTGTAGATACCGTCAAGTCGCGTGCCAATGCATCAGGCAGCCAGTTATCTTTTATGGGCTTGGCATCCTTCTTGGAGTCTACAGTGGTGCCCATTCCCTTGGAAGCGATTCTGATACCTTATTATCACAAACATCGCGAAAGCCTTTGGCGCACCGCAACTGTAGTGACCCTTGCCTGCCTGTTAGGGGCCAGTGCTTTTTATGCAGTCGGGGGGCTCGCTATGGATGGCTGGGGACGTTCTGTGATCGAAACCTTCTCTAGTTCTGAAGGCTTCGAATCTTTGAAGCAGGCTCTAAATGAACATGGCTTTTGGTTGATACTAGCCGCGGGCATCTCGCCGATACCTTTTCAAATTGCGATGTTGGGAGCGGGCGCTGTGGAATACCCCTTTCTTCCTTTCATTTTGGCCGCTGCACTGGCTCGTGGTATTCGCTATTTCGGCCTCGCCTTGTTAGT
>CEUD01342363.1_pt1 | contig 13210 bp, 7 predicted proteins | sample 356481 | NCBI WGS metagenome assembly CEUD01 (sample SAMEA2623314, study PRJEB7988) | marine metagenome | isolation source: saline water (ENVO:00002010), including | reverse complement strand
AGCTGGCCGGTGGAGAAAAGAGAGAGAAACCAAAAAAGAAAGAAAGCAAAATAGTAGAAACTAAAGTCAGCGTCCTGGGTGCTCAAAGTGTGAGGTACTCAGAAAGTGATGTTTCAAATGTAACTGTGGATATCTTAAGTACTTATGGAGGAGCACTTGATCTAGAAATGCGACTGAGCAATAACGCATACATTAACTTCTATGCCCAGCTTGAGTACTTCCCTGAAGTTAAAAACAGAGATGTGGACAATAACTATCTTTTTGAAAAAAACCTCAGCTATGAAGATAAATGGCTTGAGGGCCTAAACTACACGGCAGGTTTTTCAGAGCCTTGGTACATTCAAAATATCGAAAAAGATGTATTCAAATTTGTGAGCTCAATCGTTCCCTACGCAGGATTGGCCAAAAGAGTCGAATTTGAATCTTTTACCTCAAGAAGTGAGGTTGGTCTTTTGCCACCACTTGACTTAATTAATCAAGATCTAATCGAATACGGTGTATTTTTGAAGCAGCATTTTAGATTTAAAATTTTTGGTCAAGATGTACTCACAGGAGCAGACATGAAATACATTCAATTCAAAAACCATGCTGATCGATACATCACCCTTTTTGGTGGGTTAAGCTTTTAAAGGCGGGCCTTCCAATCAGACAAAATATTAACCCAATCTGTGGTGGAAGCGGCCAAGCTTTTAATGTATAATGCCCCTTTGAACAATAATAAAGGTTTACTCAGAAAATGAATTACAATCAGTTAATTCCACAAAATATCATAGAGGCCGGCGGTCCATTTTTTTCAGCTCAAACAGTTATGCAGGCAAAGAGAGTCCTTGAAACGGCCCGTATAAACATTTCATTTCAAAAGGGTAATATTGATCGCTACTTTATTATTAGCGGCATCGTTAATGACGGTGAACAAAGACGAAGTAAAGTAAGCTATAAAAAAGAAGCAGGTTCAGTCTCATCAACCTGTGATTGTGCACAGTGGAGTGAAGAAGGACATTGCTCACACACGGCCGCACTCTTTTATAAGTTTCACTTAAATGAGGCACTTAAAAAAGAGCTTGGTGAGTCCGACAGCGGACCTCTTAGGCCGGAACTCTCAGCATCCGGCCAAGGCGTTCATGCCCCACACTATGGAAGGATCATACCTAATGCAAATAAGTTGGAAGGAGCAAGACCCAATTCAACTTACTCCTCTCTTCAATATTTATTAACCAATAGAAAAGTTGTTCACTTCCCACTGGCAAAGACTCTCAAAGGCAAGCTTAGGCTAGATCTAGTTCCAGCTGGCGGACTTGATGAATACGCAAATTTCCCTAATATTGAAGGAAAGTTCTGTCCAGTTTTCTCAATCGAGGATTCAGAAGGCAACGTAAAAAAGAAGATAAGCGTTTTTGAATCCTTGTATCTCTTTGACTGGGAATCAGGGGAAGCCTTTAACACTTGGCCTAACGCAAAAGATCTAATTAAGAACATCCAACGTGAAGGGCTCCTAAGACCCTTAAATGACTATCTAAAGATTCTAAGTCCATTCTTAGAGGATGAAGCTCTACAAATTTTAATAAGGAATCGTCCATGGAATGAAATTGAGTTCCAAGATATCAATTTTAGATGTTTAATTCATAAGTCTCAAAGAAGGTCCTTTCTAGACTTTGAGATTGAGTTCTTTGATAAAAAAGACAGACTTGTCACACCTCCACCAATATTTAAACTCATGACAAGTGAGAATGGTCACTTAGACGGCTTCAGATCAAAAAACGACACCTATGAGTTTATTGACGAGTTAATGCTCTCTATTAAGTTTGAGAATCAAAACTATAAGAAGTCCCTTTACTCATGCTCTAAGAGACAGAAAGTTCTCGATGACATGGAGTTTGCAAGTTCTGAGGGAGATATTCTTTTTGCAAATGATTCTGCAGATAGTCTCTATAGACTTAGCACAAAGAAGTTTATGGCCATATTTACAAGCTTCTTTGAATCCTTTAGCTCAAACTCTGTTAGATTTTCAAGCTTCCTAGGCGAAGCAAAAAAAGTTCAGTTTCAAATGCCTAAGAATCAACTCTTAGGGGGAATATCAAAGTTTCATAAAGACCTAAGTCCCTACGGAGTTTCAATTTTCTATAATCAAAATGAAATAAAGACTTGGACCTCCAATATTAAGTTTGAAAGGAAACAATCAAACTTGGATTGGTTTGAAGTAAACCTGGTTTTAAATAATCAAGACCTAGAGGTCATAAAAAACGCGCAGTTCAATGACGACTTCTTGGTAACCGAACAAGGACTTGTTCTCCTAGACAAAAAAGAGAAAGAACTTTTAAAGTTCATGAAAAAATACACCAAGCATGAGGCCGCAGGCGATCAAGCGAGTAGCGATCAGGGGATGAATAAATTCTCCCTTACTTTAAATAGATCTAGAATATTCGAGCTTTTTGAGCTTAAAAAACACGGAATAGAAGGAGCACTGACTCAGGAAGAAGAACAAATTTGCGAGCGTCTTTTAAATATGGACGAGATGCCTGATTATCCCCTTCCTGAGAACCTGAAAGACATAGCACGACCTTACCAGGCCACAGGCTACAATTGGATGCGCTTTCTTTATGAAAACAAATTTGGGGCCTGCCTTGCCGATGACATGGGCCTAGGTAAGACTCTTCAAACAATCATGTTTCTTCAAAGCATAGTCGATCAAGTTGATAAAATTCTTGTAGTTTGCCCCGTTTCAATCTTAATCAACTGGCAAAATGAAATTGCGAAGTTCTCCAATATGGATGTTCATTGTTACTATGGGACAGACAGGGAAAAACCAAAAGAAGATACTAAAATAATACTTACAAGTTATGGCGTCATGAAAAAAGAGGCCTACTCTACTTTTGCAGATATGAAGTTTGATGTCCTTATTATGGACGAAGTACAGCACTTGAAAAACATTCGCTCTCAGGGAGCGACTGCCGCCAGAACCCTAAAGGCAAACTTCAGAATTTGTCTTACAGGTACGCCTGTTGAAAATGATCTTTCAGAGTTTTACAACATAATGGACTTGAGTATCCCTGGTATATGGGGAGAGATGAGCTTTTTTAGATCAAGTTCTAATAAGAAAAGCCGTCTTCTCGCCAGGCAAACTGTAAGGCCTTTTATTCTTAGAAGAACCAAAGAACAGGTCTTAACAGAGTTGCCGGAAAAAGAAGAAAATCATGTATACCTAAACTTCACAGACGAAGAAAGAGAGCACTATCTCTCCACTTTGGTTAATATCAAAAAGAGAATGGAAGTCGCTCAAAAAGGCAGAAAATATAGTGAGATTCTAAAAAGCCTTCTACAGCTTAGGCAACTATGTTTGTGGCAAAAAACACAGGCCCTTCGAAGTTCAAAAGTAGACTTTTTAATGGAAAACCTAGAGGTTCTTCTAGAAGAAGGGCACAAAGTTTTAGTGTTTAGCCAGTTCACAACTTACTTGGACATTATTCAAAATAAGGTCAGAGAAAGAAGCTACATACATGCTAGAATCGATGGCTCTCAAACTCTAAAAAAGAGACAGGCCGAAGTTGAAAGGTTTCAAGATGGTGATGCCCAGGTATTTCTGATATCCCTTAAGGCCGGTGGTGTGGGGCTTAACCTAACTGCCGCCAGCTACATTTTCTTAATGGATCCTTGGTGGAATCCGGCCGTTGAAAACCAAGCAATTGACAGGGCCTATCGTATTGGACAAGAGAATAAACTTACTGTTTATAGGCCAATTATAAAAGACTCTGTGGAAGAAAAAGTACTTGTCCTACAAAACAGCAAAAAGGAGCTCTTTAAAGATCTCATGGCATCAGATGAAGAGTCCTTTTTCAATGGCAAGCTAAGCATGGAAGACTTTCAAGCGCTCTTAGAATAGATTTTATCTAATGTAGAGAGCGCCCTCTTCAACTCTGTCAGAGGAGGGATCATAGTTGTCACATGTTTTGACAATCTCTCTCTTAACCGCAAAGCCAACATTTTGATTATTGAGTTCAAATGGATATGGGTATTCTTTAAATCTATCCATTCCGCCAGGTTTTGTTACATAGCCAAACTGGTTCTCATCTTCTGTATACACCTGAATATAAGTAATCCCCACATAACGATCAGATAGCTTGTATGGAAAATGTTTAGCGTGAAGCCCCAATGTTGCTTGCACTCTTCTAGATGTTGAAAAAGTTACCCCGGCCTCGATACTCATAGCAAGACTTCCGCCAATACCTAAGGCCTCAGCAGACACAGTAGAGGTAAGAGATACCTTCATGCTTCTGCTCTCACCCCATTGGGCCATAAAAAATGAGGAGTCATGGCAAGATTCTTCAAAGTAAGGAAGGTAAGCAACCTGTTCCTCCTCACTTATTACATTGTAAACAGTGACGTATCTGTAATAGTCATAGTCTTGTAGAAAGCTTGCTTTATTGGCCTTCCCAACAATAACTTTATCGTAGTATCTTTTATTAATCGGGTCATAAGCACTTGGTGTAACACTTGGAAAGCTTTTAGTCCTGCCTTCTTCAAAAAGAAGGTATTTCGGAATCTGCACAATTTCAGCGTCCTCGACATCAAAATCCATGGAATAGGAATAATTAATCAATGCGAAAAATAATATTATAAGTTTCATGACTCCCCTTTTCTTGAGCAAACGCTATCTAGTGCGAGGAGGAAATGAAAGGGTGAGGCCTAGAACCATGTAAGAATTACAGACTAAACAGAGAAAACGCTTAAAGTTTTGGTTACAAACCAAACGACCAAGGTGATTTTGGTGCTGAAGTATAAAAGTGAGAGTATAGACATTGCAATCTTTTCCATCAGAAAAAGTATAGCAAGCTCTATCACTCACATGGAGATAACAAGGAGTTTTTGTAAAAATTACTGGTTAATTGCTTCTCTTCTCATTCCATAAGTCCAGTCTCCCGTGACTACCCAGTCTCCGACAAGCAGTCCAAGGACAAGTCCCCAAGAGCCAACTTTTCCAAGTGGCTCACGACACATGATTTCAAACATTGCAATATTCAAGGCCATGGCCTTGATGTCGAAAAGAACATTTCTAGCACGGTAAAATGCCCAGCGATCTGCACCCTTGTTTCCAGTTTGCAATAAAGGCAACTCGCCCATATTTGCCAGATACATTCTTTCGGCCAGAAGCTCAAGCATAACCTCTCTTCCCTCTTCAGTTTCAAGATCTTCCTGAGTTATCTTGAACTCATCATCCAAACTGGAGTAAGTAGAAAGGTTAAAATATCTATCTAGAAGATTTTTAGTGTTTGCAAGCTTACTCTTCTCATCTAGAAATCCCAAAAGTTCCTTAACATCCTGATCAAAGGTTGGGCTTTTCTTAAGCTGCTCAAGCTCCTCCTCAATCACACTAGGTCTCAATGGGCCATCTTGATAGATTTGTTGGAAATATCTCCCATAGCCTTTTGTGCCAAAAAGCATGTCATAAGAGCCGGCACTAACAACATCAATTGCTCCAAACTTGATATAACCATCAAGATATTTGGCCCAAAATCCTTTGTCGGTATTCGTTACGATTAAATTGGAAGCATAAGTGAATAAGAATCCCATTGCCATTTCTTGACCAAGTTTTTCCCAGAAATACTGATCCTCGTCTTTTTTGTCCCAGTTCTTGGTTAAATAGAAGAATGGAGTTCCTGTAAAACTTAAGGCCCACTTAAATCGCTTAAACTTCTTTTTGGCAGACTCTAGCTGAGCACTTCCGCCACCATTACAACCATTTAGAAGTTTTCTGAAGATGCTGGCCTCTGCAAGTGCTTGTGTCCTGGCCCTCTCTACAAGAGCAGGTGATAGCTTTGTTCGTTCCACTTCCATCTTTATGCGAGTTATTTTATCTTGATCGTATGGAAGACCTCTTCTTTGAAGGTCAATGATTTCATCAAACTCCTTCATGAGTCTCTCTTTTTCCTGCATTTGAAAGTCTCGGGTGATCGCCGTATAGCGTCGCTCTTCCATGTCCTTAACTTTTCTTCTTTGAACAATGAATTGTTTATGTGGAGGCAATGCCTCATTAGGTACAAAGAATCTTTTATTGGAAGGATACTTATAGATCTGTTCTATATTCTTAAGAGCATCGGCAACTTTGTAATTTGGCAAATAATCAAGATAAACTAAAAACTCGGTAAAACGCTCAAATGACTCTTGATCCCTTTTTAGTTTCATTCCATGTTTAAGAGCAATCTCAAGTTGCTCATGAGTTAATCTCGATTTAGTTAGTACTCTTTTGTATTCAGCTTTCAAAAAGCTTGGAATTTCAGAATTTGCCAGGATGTTTCTAATGCTTTCTTCTCGGCTTAAATTTGCTGGTGTACTCTTTAGAAATGCCTTATGAGGCTTGAACCACGACTCTACATTATACCACTTTGGACTATACTTTGCGTAAATTCCATTGATGTTCTTCATTGCAGATTTCATTTTTAAAGTATGTGATTTCTTTCCAGCATACTTTTCAAGGTATTCTACATATAGCCTAAAGGTATCAAATGCCTTTTTATTATTTCTAAGGTAAAGACCGCTATCAATAGCAAGCTGTAGATCATCAGCACTTAGACCTGAAATTCTCAGAACTTGCTCATAATCTTTTGCCAATCTTGGGCCTAGCTCACTTTCTTTAATCAGCTTCTCTATTAGTTTGGCCTTTTTAGGGTCAATGTTTACGCTGCCTACCAACATCTTTCTAACAGTTGAATATGTGAACCTTGCGTTTTCAAATTCTTTTTGAACAAAGATTCTTCTTAGATCTCTGGCTGAGACAAGTTCGGAGTCTTTCATTAAGTTTGCAAGCTTAGAGAGATTATTTACATAAACAGGATCTCTGGAGACAAAGTTAGATAATGTTTCTAAAAATTTAACTCTGGCCTCGGGAGTTCCAAACTCTCCAGATTCCTCCAGAGCATCAAGGTAGTTTTTCTCTAAAAACTCTTCATCCCACAGACTTGTTTTTTCATAGCCCATAGTTTCTGCAGGAATGCGGCCATTTAACAATTTCACGAAATTTATTTCGCACGGAGACAACTTACCTTTAGATTCAAGGTAACTCTTAGGATTAGTAACACCCTTCTTCACGGCCTGCGGGGTCATCGCCCACGACATATTGTTTGCGAACAGTGCGATCAGCAACGTAAAATTTAAGAACTTGGTCATTTAGTATCCTTGTTTGCAGTTTCTTATCGACAAGGATGAGAGTTAAATTGAGCGAAAAGTTAAGTAAATTGAAGCATTATCAATTGGATAAATGATATTTGTTTTTATATGAGAACTGAATATCCGAATTTTGGTCTAAGAAATCCTGAATTCCTTCATTTCTAAGTTCACATGCAGGGCACTCACCGCAACCATAGCCTTTTTGTCCTTCATAACAGCTGATTGTATTTTCAAGTAAGTACTCGAGTTTTCCCATCTGATAAGCGGCATCCAAAGTTTGCTTTTTAGACATAAAAACAAGCGGAGTCTTTATCTCAAAACCAGGGTTTGCGAAGTCCAATCTTAATGCGGCCTGAACAATATCCATATATTTGCGTGAACAATCTCTGTATCCAGAGTTTGCCTCCTCAAGCTCAATCACACCCATGTAGATAGAGTTTGCTCCTAGGAAGTCGGCGTGGATACTTGCAACTCTGGCCATAAGACCATTCCTTCCAACGACCATTGTGTTGGGAACCTCTCCCTCTTTGTGTTGAATTTCTAGAGAATGGCCGATCAAGGAAGATTCTGTAATTTGTTGAAGACAATCAAGATTTACAATAATTTGATCCACACCCCAATCACTGCAGATTTTCTGTGCCTGCTTTATTTCCTCTGTGTGTCTTTGCCCATAAGTGAAAGTCATGCTCAAGACATTCTCGGCACCATGCTTTTCAACGGCCAGTGCCAAGCAAATGCTTGAATCCATACCACCAGAGTGAACTACTACTGCTTGCTTTTGAATCTTTTTATCAGTCATGCAATCTACTTACTTCTTTTTAATCCAACTGGAAAGGGTTTCTCCCTTTTCCCACTCATAAGCTGTTTTAATTATGAATGCCAAATCGTCATACTTTGGCCTCCAGCCAATAGTTTCTTTAATTTTGTCAGCAATACTTACCAGCTCTGCAGGGTCACCAGCTCTTCTTGGGGCCTCTTCCACTGCATAATTAACACCAGTAACTTCTTTTACAGCATTTACCACTTCTCTTACAGAAAAGCCGTGTCCGTAGCCGCAATTAAACACTTCACTTTTTTTGTTTTTAAATAAGAAGTCCAAAGCGTCCAAGTGAGCTTGAGCTAGGTCCATTACGTGAATGTAGTCCCTGACACCTGTGCCATCTGGTGTATTAAAGTCGGTGCCAAATATATACGTTTTTTCTCTTTTTCCTGCAGCGGCCTCACAGTTCACTTTTATAAGGTGGGTAGCACCAGGAAAGGCCTGTCCAATTTTGCCTTCGGGGTCAGCACCTGAGACATTAAAGTATCTAAGTGCCACATAATTAAAGCCCTCATGAGCTGTAGAAGTATCTTTTAGCATAAGCTCCGTCATGAATTTTGACTGTCCGTATGGGTTAATTGGCTCTTTATTGGTTTCTTCGGTCGCCCTTCCGGTTTCAAGCATTCCATAGACCGCGGCAGTGGAAGAAAAAATAAAGTTTTCCACATTATATTTCACACACATTTTCACAAGGTTTAAGGAGTTCAGCGTGTTGTTTGTGTAGTATTTAAGAGGATTCTCAACACTTTCAGGAACAACAATGGAACCCGCAAAGTGCATTACGCCGTCAATTTTGTTGTTTGAAAAGACATTTTCAAGGGCCTTCAAATCTTCTAAGTCCCCTACTACAAGCTCGCCAAACGTCACTGCATTTCTGAAACCAGTGGATAAATTGTCGTATACAATGACATTATGCCCTGCTTCTCCAAGAAGTTTAACCACATGGGATCCGATGTATCCCGCTCCCCCTGTCACCAAAATTGTCTTATTGCTCATTGTTTCCTCTTATTGGCAAATTCATTAAAAATCAGGTTTAATCACACTATTATGAATAAGCTTATTTTTCTATCCCTTTTGGCGTTTTTAACCTTTGCGCACGCTCAGATCGACACAATGCAAGACAGACCAGATCTAAAGTGGCAAACGATTGAAGACAAAAATTTCCAAGTCATTTTTCCAAGCACTAGCGAGAGTGAGGCAAACTACATCTTAAACCTCCTCAATTATTATCGGGATCCGGTAAATGGAAGCTATGACGCCAATCTTAGAAATTGGCCATTGGTTCTTAGAACTGAAAGAGCAAAGCCCAATGGTTTTGTAGCACTGATGCCAAGAAGAAGTGAATGGTTCTCTCATGCTGCAATCACTCCTATTATTTCTTCACTAGAGTGGAACCAAAGTTTGGCGATTCATGAGTACCGCCACATGGTGCAATATGATTTTTTAAAAAGGGACAACCTTCAATACGGATACTATCTTTTTGGAGAATTTGGGCAGGCTGCATTAATGGCACTCACGGCACCCCAGTGGTATTTTGAAGGCGATGCGGTATGGGCGGAGACAGTTCTGTCAGATGCTGGCAGAGGCAGAAACCCAAGATTTAGCACCCGTCTAAAGGCCATGGTCTTAAATAACAACATCCCCAGTTACGATGAGTTCCTGGGCGACGTTTACACTACAAAGATTCCAAATCATTATGTTTTTGGGTATTACTTAATAACAAGGGCCTATAACATTTATGGAGAAGGTGTTTGGAGAGAAGTCATATCCAATGCCGCAAAGTCTCCAGTTAATCCATTCACATTCTATAATGCTTTTGAGCACGTAACAGGAAAATCTTTTAAAGATTTTTTCAATGAGACAGCGAGTGAATTAAAAAATGAATGGAAAGGCCAAGTTTCAAACACCAACACCATTTATACCGAGTACGATCAACCTATAAATAGTTCAGAAGGTCTCTATTACCTAAAAAAGGATCTCGACAGTTTTTGGACACTTTATAAAGATGACAAAGAAATCACGACACTAGATGTTGAGCCAAGGTTTTCCAAAATAGACATCAGAAGAAAAAAACTGGTGTACACACAATTTCTTCCCCACTTTAGATATGGGTACAAGGATTATGCTGATTTATTTTTGTTTGATCTAAAATCAAAATCTACAAAACAAATTACAAAAGGTAGAAGGCTTTTTCACCCTTCTGTTCATCCGTCCAAGGACCAAATTCTAGCAGTAGAATTTGAACAGGATTTTAAGGTCAGTCTCTTTGACTTTGAAGGAAAGAGGCTCCAAGAGATAAAACCTTTCAACTATACGGTGGCAGAGGCCGTTTGGCATAATGATCATGCAGTTGCAATTGCATTTGATAAAGAGGGGATGAAATACATTGGAAAGCTAGATTTGATCACATACAAGTTTACGCCAATGCAAAAGGCCCTTAGAAACAATGTCTACAACCTAAGAGTCGCGGATGACAAAGTTTATTTCGAAGCTGATGATGATGGTATTATTAATGTATTTTCGATGAACCTAAGCGATGGAAAGCTTTCGAGATGCACCAATGAGACTATCGCCGCATTTGCGCCATTCGTTCAGGATACATCACTTAGCTATGTTGAAGAAATTGGAAATGGGCAGAGTATCAAAAGTGTTAAGCTTGATTGCTCTGAAGTGGAAGACCTACATTCAAACTATTTAGGAAACTCCCCCAGCACGGATTATCACAATACTGAGAAAGTTGCTGTAGATGACTTTTATAAATTGCATACAAAGAAGCATGTAACAAAAGAATACAACGAACTTCACGGAGCTTTTAAACCTCACTCATGGAATTTTTTCGGTGGTCGTGGCCTTCAACTTGGAGTGAGTGCTCAAAACTATTTAAACACACTTTCTTCAAATGCAGCTATTGGGGAGGGAGTAAATGAAAATGGGCTTTTTGCAAATTTATCCTTAAATTACAAAAAGTTTTACCCAATAGTTTCTTTCAATCTAGACTATCAGGAAAGAGCGAATGATGTGGACCAATGGAGTGAATCATTCATTGGAGCAGGCATAACACTTCCCTACCAGCATAGACACGGACTATTTAATTCCCTTAGCTCACTAACTGTAAATGGAGGAAAGCTAGAGGTATCAGAAAGAAAGACAGCAAGGTCTTACGAGCTCGATGATGAGGGTCTTCTACTTTCAAGTGTGATTTTTCAGACAAGTTTTTTAAAAGATAGAAGATTCAGAGAACTTATTCCAAGCTTTGGAGCAAACCTTCAGGCACAGTATATTGATGCGAGTGCAGAACAAACAGATACGTTTTCAAGTTATCTTGGTTACGCAAAGTTGGATATCTTCACTCCAGGAGTGTTAGCAAATCATGGAATGAAGCTTAGTTTGAGTTCAGAATACAGAACGGCCGACCCATTTTCTTACAGAATAGCCTCGCCGGCAGAGAGTATAAATAACTATGCCTTCTCCAGAGGTTATGAGTTTGAATACGTATCTGACTGGCAAAAGGCATCATTGAATTACATGACACCAATTTCTTATCCAAATCATGCATTTGGTAAATGGCTATATATCAACAGGGTTTACACAAACCTTTACTATGACCACACAAAGACAAGTATCCCTCAAAGTCTAAATTCTTTTGGAGCTGAGATGTTCTTTGAAACACTCACCCTTAGATTGATACCTTTGACTTATGGACTAAGATACATAAATACCCTGGAGAAAAATGAGAATCTCTTTGAGTTCTTTTTTAACCTAGATTTGGTGTATTAGTGGAAGATATTCTTTTAGCTTTTAGCTTAGGGCTCTCCGGAGGAATCTCTCCGGGGCCTATGCTGGTGCTTGTTTTAAGTCAAACGATTCAATATGGGCTTAAAGAGGGACTTAAGGTTACACTTGGACCACTCATATCCGATGCTCCAATAATTATTGCTGCATACTTTTTTACCAATCAGATCCCTGTGAGTTTCCTAAATTGGCTCTACTTGCCTGGGGGCATGTACCTAATTTATATGGCAAAGCATTCATGGCAAATTAATTTCGACTCAATGGATGTAACAAAACCTGTGGCAAACTCCATTAAAAAAGGAGTGATGACAAATATCCTAAACCCGGCCCCATATCTATTTTGGCTTACAATAGGAGCACCAATAATCATAAGACAAAGTGCTTCAAAGATGTCCGTATTCTTTCTTGCCTTCTACAGCGCTCTACTAGGAACAAAGGTACTAATTGCATACCTAATTTCCATAGGTAGAAACAACCAAAAGGCCTTGAACTATATTTCAAAGTCTTTGGCACTTATCATATTTATTTATGGGGTTTATTTTATGTTTTTGTGGGGGAAGGTGATTTGGGAAGGCAAAGGCCTTCCCGTATGATTATTGTACACTCTTAAAAGCGTTTACTCTTCCATGTCCCAGCATGCCTCTATATTTTTCATTCTTTTCTTCGATATCATCTGCACCCATGTAAAGTCGCTCTTTTACTTCATTAGCACTTAAATTAGGATGAGCGGACCAGATAAGAGCGGCAACAGCGGCTGCAACAGGAGAGGCCATAGATGTGCCATACAGAGAGCCATATGTATTAAACTTTCTATTAACGGTTGAAAGCACTGGATCCCCAGGAGCGCAAATATCGATACCTTCCCCATAGTTTGAAAAAGAGCTCTTCTTATCTTCCTGCCAGCTGGATGATTTAACAGAGCAAACTAAGATTATGTCTTCCAACTTTACTCTAGCAGGATCTTTTTTACGATTGTTGCCTGCAGAGTTAAAAATTAAAACATCATTTGATACTGCATATTGAATGGCATCTAGATAAACTTTGTCATTTACAAGAATATCAATGTTGTAGCTTGTATTGATAATCTTGGCCCCATGGTTCACAGCATAGTGATATGTTTCAGCAACAATAGCACTTGTCCAACGTCCTTGTTCACCGTACCAACGAAGAGGCATGACTTTGACATTTGGAGCAATCCCAACGACCCCTAAATTATTTCCGGCCTTAGCAGCAATGATTCCAGAAATATGGGTGCCGTGAGTGGTAGTATCCTCGCTAACATCATTGTCATTTGCGATAAAGTCCCAGCCATATACATCATCTACATAGCCGTTATTGTCGTCATCGATATTATTTCCAGGGATTTCTTCTTGGTTAGTCCACCATTGTCCCTGCATATCTTCATGATCAATTCTGAATTCATTGTCAGTTACGGCCACA
>CEUD01097022.1_pt1 | contig 13229 bp, 10 predicted proteins | sample 356481 | NCBI WGS metagenome assembly CEUD01 (sample SAMEA2623314, study PRJEB7988) | marine metagenome | isolation source: saline water (ENVO:00002010), including | reverse complement strand
AAGCCTCTGTTCCAGCGCTGGCACCCACGACAGCTGCCCCGGGGGAGAGTACTGCAGCCGCTCCCAGCGTAGTGGACGAATTGCGCAAAGCACGTGAAGCCGCCGAGGCGAAAGCCGCCGCTGAGGCCCAAGCAGCTGCCAAGGCCGCCGAACTTGAAGCAAAAGCCGCCGCGGCCGCCAAGGCCCGAGCAGAAGCGAAACCTAGCCAAGACATCATTACATGGCTAGGACAAGCGAAGCTTTCAGGTGTCAAAATATCCACCAGCGAGAGCAAAGTCATCTTAAACGGCAAAGCTTATGCAGTCGGCGAATATGTAAATTACAATCTCGGGCTCAAGGTCATGGTGATCCAACAAGAGCGCGTTTTATTCATGGACAACAATGGCAAGAAATACATGAAGCGTCTATAATGCAGGGCATGCCATCCAAAATCCCGCGCGCCTACTTATGGCCAGTATTACTCATCATCGCCATCTTCGCGGCCTCTAGCACCTCGCGACTCGCCACACCCGACCTCGGATTTCAATTTTCAAAAGATAAGTTAGCTCATTTTTTAGTCTTCGGCCTGGTCGCGACAGCCGTACTGCGCACGCCAAAGTTGCGAAGCTGCCGTTGGCGAGACCTCATGATCGCAGTGTTGATCACCTCGGCCTATGGTGGCTGCGACGAGTTTCGCCAGTCACTCACGCCAGGCCGCAGCGTGGAAGTGGCCGACTGGCTGGCGGACACTCTCGGGGCAATTGTCGCCGTCAGCGTCTATGCCCGCTGGCACAGTTACCGCCGTTTACTAGAGTGTCGCGTCCCGGCCCGTCGTAGGGCCTCTCATAGCGCTTCTGTTAAAGTTTGAACTAGTAAGATTGATTGAACCGTAGCCTAGAAACTCTGTTTCGGGGTTTGATCTGTTCGACCCCGGTTCAAAGAACCGAGGTTACGACTTAAATTCACATGGATGCAGTGGCGGGGCTCTTTAGACCCCGTTCCGCACGATGTAGCCAGCGACAGTTTTCAGCCAATCGGAACCGAGGCGAAAAAACTCTAATAGGGTTCGCCCCCCGAACCAGAGAAGCGAGGCTACACGAAGCAGCTCTTTTAGGTTCAACTTTTTAAAATCAGTATTAATCGGCCAAGATGGCATAAAAAAGCCCTGCCGAATCAACGGCAGGGCTTGGACAATTAAATCGAGCCGATCAGCTCGCGGGCCACTTAAGCGACGCGCTCGACAATAAGCTCTGGTGGATTCGGACGCTTAGGCGCGAGGCGGTAGGCAGTCTTGAGGTATTCAAGCGCTTCTTCCATCTTCGCTTCGTCGTTGTAATGAATCATCATCAATGGCTCACCTTGTTTGACCTGCGTGCCAACCTTCTTGATTTCGGAAACTCCAACCGCGGGGTCGTATTTACCGTTCTTACGCATGGCTAGTTTCGCCACGCCTTCTGCAATCAATCCGGCATTAATGGTGTGCACATAGCCGCGCTTAGGCGCAGGCAATTTACGCACATGCTTTGCAGTCGGGAATTTCTCTGGATCGTCGATCACGGATGTATCGCCTCCCTGTGCGGCCACCATATCCTTAAATTTCTGCAGAGCGGAACCATCCTTAAGGTGACGTTGCACCGTCTGCTTAGCAGACAGCGTGGAACCAGCGACACCTGCAAGACGCACGATTTCCATACCGAGCTTAAGCACCAATTCCTGCAAATCTTCCGGACCTTCGCCCTTGAGCAATTGGATTGCTTCCTTGAGTTCCAAGGCGGTGCCAACGGTATCGCCGAGCGGCTGATTCATGTCAGTGACCAATGCCACACAGCGGCGCTTCATCGAGCGGCCGACACGTGTGATGGAGCGCGCGAGTTGCTTGGCTTGCTCGACATCTTTGATGAAGGAGCCGTTGCCCCACTTCACGTCGATCACGAGCCCTTCCGCTCCCTCAGCCAACTTGCGGCTCAGCACACTGCCCGTAATCAAAGGCAAACTGGGGATGGTGCCCGTCTCGGTGCGCATCTGATACAGGATGCTATCAACGGGTGCGATTTCCGGATCTTGCTTGATAAAGGTGCAGCCCACTTTCTTCAACTGAGCATGGAAGCCCTTGAGGTCGAGCACGGGATCGAAACCAGGGATTGCCGAAAGCTTACTCAGATTGCTGATGATGTATTCCTCATCCACACCATTCATAGTGGGCATCACGACGCCACATGCAGCTGCAAGCGGAGCCAGCACTAGAGTGGTCTTATCACCCACACCGCCGGTCGAGTATTTATCGATCTTGGGGCGTGTGATCTTGGTCAGGTCGATGACCTCACCGGAAAGCATCATTTCTTCAGCAAAGACAGCGGTCTCTTGCGCGGACATGCCTTGGAAATAGACTGCCATCGCGAAGGCAGCCTGCTGAAATTTCGGCATCTCTTCGTCTAAAATAGAGTCGACGATGAAACGGATTTCTTCGTCGGTGAATTCGCCACCGTCACGCTTCTTTTCAACCAAATGGCTGAATGAAGGCTTGATGAATTTGCGCGAGCTAATGATCTTTTTTCTCATTTAATGAGTATGTGTCTTCTGTGGATAAAACCGCCCGAGGCGGCATAAACCTTTGATTAATGGGCACTAATGACCCAAATGTCGAGCTTAAAATGAAATTCTTGCCCAACTGACTCGGTCACGGGGCCCCATTTAAACACCAAAAAAAGCCGGAGGCCTCTCGGCCTCCGGCTGAATAAACTAGCAAGAACGGACGCTTACTTGGAGAGCTTTTGTGCGCTCTCAACAAGAGCCGCAAAAGAGTTCGCCTTAAGGGCCGCACCGCCGATGAGACCACCATCGATGTTCTTTTGAGCGAGCAGATCATCTGCATTTTCTGGCTTCATAGAACCACCATAAAGGATGCGCACCTTATCCGCAGCTTCTTCGCCGATCAGGCCAGCGAGCATGCAGCGGATTTCAGCGTGCACTTCTTCGGCCATCTCAGGAGTGGCGGTCTTACCAGTGCCAATCGCCCAGACGGGCTCGTAAGCGATCACAAGTGCGTCCGCAGCATCCGCTTCGACGCCGACCAGTGCACCTTCGAGTTGTGTCTTGATGACTTCGTTGACCTTGCCGGCCTCACGCTCTTCGAGTGTTTCACCGACACAGACGATGGGCTTCAGGTTGGCAGCAAGTGCAGCGAGTGTCTTCTTGTTGACGATCGCATCGGTCTCACCGAAGTATTCGCGGCGCTCGGAGTGTCCAAGGATCACGAAGTTAGTGAAGAGGTGGCGCAGCATTTCAGCTGAGATCTCACCCGTGTAAGCGCCGGATGCTTCGAAGTGCATGTTTTGTGCACCGAGTTGGATGTTCGAATTGTTCACGACCTGAGAGACAGACTCCAGTGCAGTGAAGGTCGGGCAGACACAGACCGTAACATCGGTTTGTGCACCAACGAGGCTGACTACGTCTTTAGCGAGCTCTGCGCCTTCGGCAGAATTCAGGTTCATTTTCCAGTTACCTGCGATCAGGTATTTGCGTGCGGATGTGCTCATAATATTGATGAATGATGGCGGATTGCGGATTGCGGATGAATAATTAATGATGGCGGATATGGCTAAGCTTGATCCAGGGCGGTCACGCCGGGAAGCTCTTTACCTTCGAGGAATTCAAGTGAAGCACCACCACCGGTGCTCATGAATGTGACTTGATCGCCGTAACCAGCCATCTTGATCGCCTTCACCGAGTCGCCACCACCAATGATGGAGCAGGCGTCGGACTCAGCAATCGTCTTAGCGACTGCGAACGTGCCCTTGTTGCAGGCGTCGATTTCGAAGATACCCATCGGGCCATTCCAAAGAACAGTCTTGGCTTGCTTCACTTCGTTGCTGAAGAGCTCGATACTCTTAGGGCCGATGTCGACACCTTCCCAACCATCTTCGATGTTACCTTCGAAGAACTGAGTTTCACCCACAGTGCCGGCACCGAAGTCGAGATCCTTCACCGCGAGGTTATCCACTGGCAGCAAGAATTTGACGCCCTTTTCCTTAGCCTTGGCCAAAGCAGACTTTGCAGTCTCGATGAAATCAGGCTCGCTGAGCGATTCGCCGACCTTGCGGCCTTCAGCGAGTGCGAAAGTGTATGCCATGGCGCCACCGATGATAATGGTGTCGGCCTTTTCCAGCAGTGCATCGATCACCTTGATCTTATCAGAGACCTTTGCGCCCCCAAGGATCACAGTCAAGGGACGCTCGGGGTTGGCAGTCTTATCGCCCAAGTAAGCGAGCTCTTTTTCGATCAATAGACCGCACACGCAAGGTGAGAGGTGTTTCGCAACGCCTGCAGTGGAGGCGTGCGCGCGGTGCGCGGTGCCAAAAGCATCGTTGACGAAAGCGTCCGCCAACTTAGCCAGTGCGGCAGCAAATTCCGGGTCATTCTTTTCTTCCCCCGCATAGAAGCGGACGTTTTCCAACAGCATGACATCGCCGTCGCCCATTTTGGCGACTTCAGCTTCGACTTCTTCGCCGATGCAGTCTTCGACAAAAGTCACAGGCTGGCCCAGTTGTGTCGCGAGTTCTTCGGCGACAGGTGCGAGTGTGAACTTCGCGTTCTTCTCGCCCTTGGGACGACCGAGGTGCGATGCCAAGATCACCTTAGCACCCTGCTCGATCAGAAGCTTGATGGTAGGCAGCGCAGCAACGATACGAGAGTCGTCGTTGATTACGCCGTCCTTAAGAGGCACATTGAAATCACAGCGAACGAACACGCGTTTGCCAGAGAGATTGACGTCTTTAATGGTTTTTGTGGCCATAAATATGTGGCGGCGCTTCGCGCCGAGTAAAAGTGAATGTGAGAGTTATACTGTGGACTGGTTCCGGATATTTGAATATGCCCGCCTGCGCTCTAGGAGCGACGGCGTGGTCTCTTTTTCTTCGCGCCGGTAAACCGTCGAGAAAAAGAAAGGCCGCCGCAACCAAGAATCCGAATGGGATACCTGCCGCGGCGGCCTGAAAATTCAATCAATGGTTACCAGAGATCCGGGTTTAGAGGAACTTGGAAACTTTTTGAACAAGCTCAACGACGCGGTTGGAGTAACCCCATTCGTTGTCATACCAAGAAACAAGCTTGAAGAATGTATCGTTAAGACCCATGCCACTGCCCGCATCGAATACGGAGCTAAGCTCTTCGTGGATGAAGTCAGAAGAAGCCACTTCGTCTTCAGTGTAGCCAAGGATCCCCTTGAGCGAACCTTCAGAAGCTTCCTTCATCTTAGCGCAGATGTCTTCGTAAGTTGTGCTCTTTTCAGTCTTAACTGTAAGGTCAACAACCGAAACAGTTGGAGTTGGCACGCGGAAAGACATACCAGTCAACTTACCTTGAACCGCAGGAAGCACGAGGCCAACAGCCTTCGCAGCACCTGTTGTGGAAGGAATGATGTTGAGCGCAGCTGTGCGGCCACCCTTCATGTCCTTAGGCGAAGGACCGTCCACAGTCTTTTGAGTCGCTGTGTAAGAGTGAACTGTTGTCATCAGACCTTCAGCAATGCCGTAGTTCTCAAGAACGACCTTAGTGATCGGTGCCAAGCAGTTAGTTGTGCAAGATGCGTTAGAGATGATGTTGTGGTCCGCTGTAAGCTCGTCGTCATTAACGCCAAGAACAACAGTCTTCACGCCGTCACCCTTACCAGGAGCGGAGATGATGACCTTTTTAGCACCTGCTTCAAGGTGACCCGCAGCTTTTTCGTCTTGAACGAAAAGACCAGTCGACTCGATGACGATGTCTACGCCAAGCTCTTTCCAAGGAAGGGCTGCAGGACCTTCGCGAAGTGCGAGTGTCTTGATCTTGTTACCGTTCACTACCAGAGTGTCGTCACCCTCTGTAGTTACAGTGCCCTTGAAACGGCCCTGTGTGGTGTCATACTTAAGAAGGTATGCAAGATTGTCTGCAGGAACGAGGTCGTTAATAGCAACCACTTCGATTTCAGAGCCAAGGAGACCCTTCTCGACGAGCGAGCGAAAGACTAGGCGACCAATGCGGCCGAATCCGTTAATTCCAATTTTTGTAGCCATATTATATATGTATGTATTTTTTCAGGTTGAGATAAAATCCGTAAAACTGGCACTTGTATGCAGGTACTTTGCTATGGCAAGTGTTATTCCGTAGATTCAGTTGAATTGAATTGGAGCGAGCATCACAACTTATCCAAAATCGTCAAGCTATAAGTTTAATTAATCAAAAATGCATCTCGTCTAGCCGTGCAATACCATGAATGCGCTTGACATTAGCAACATTCATGCGATGACTACGCGCATCTACTTCTAGGCGGCAACAACCCGATCCTAGAAGTCGTGATCTCCTCTTCATGAGGCACTTACAAAGTGTGTAATCGCTCGAACGGCTCTTTTTTTTGGGGGCAGGATTCAGCCTAATGAGCACTGCAAGCAAAGATTTATTTATGAAAATTAAAAACTGGGACATGTTCGCATTTGTCGTCGTCTACCACCTAGCATTGGTAGCGCTATTGCCTGCATTTATCAACGTCTTCTCTTGGAGCGCGGTGGCGCTCTTCTTAGTCACCTACATCATGGGAGGCATGTCGATCACCGTCGGCTACCACCGCATGTATTCGCACAAAGCTTACTCCGCCAATGCATTCTTTGAATGGTGTGTGCTCCTCAGCTCCGCATTGGCTTTTGAAATGTCGGCGCTCAAATGGTCACATGACCACCGCGTCCACCACAATCACGTCGACACCGACAAGGACCCCTACTCGATCAAAAAGGGCTTCTGGTATGCCCACATTCTGTGGCTATTCGACTATAAACGCGACTTCGACAAGAGCCTGGTGGCCGACCTCATGAAGAACCCACGCGTCATGCTGCAAGACAAACACTATGGCAAATTCCTGCTGGGCGTGAATTTCGCAGTGTTTCTGATTGGCTGGGCGATTACTGGCAGCGCACTGGCCTCGTTTTACATGGGCTTTCTAATGCGCATGGCGATGATCCACCACTGCACATGGTTCATCAACTCACTCTGCCACACTTACGGCTCCAAAACTTATGCCCGTGAACTCAGTGCCGTAGACAATGCGATCCTAGCGACACTCACCTTCGGCGAAGGCTACCACAACTACCACCACGCCTTTGCAGCCGACTACCGTAATGGTATCCGCTGGTATCACTTCGACCCCTCGAAGTGGACCATCTGGCTCGCATCTAAGCTCGGCCTAGTTAAGAACTTGCGCGTAATCAACGAAATCACCGTGCAAAAATCACTGGTCTCCAAGGACAAGAAAATGATCCTCGACCACATCAGCCATGAGATGGACGACTGCGCCGCCGAGCTCAAAGCGAAGCTCGAAGAGCTCTCAGCCACTTTCGAGGAAAAAGCCACCGCCCTCATGGCCAAAGCCCGCGAGCTCAAAAAAGCCAGTGACGACCAGAAGGAGCACTTGCAACAAGAGATCAAAGCACTTCGTGCCTCCCTCAAAGAAACTTGGGACGAGTGGGTCGAAGTCACACGCAACGCCGCGAAGCAGTACGAGTTTGCACACTAAATACTGCGATTAATTAAATTTCAAAAAGTCCCGACATGCACATGCATGTCGGGACTTTTTTTAGAGCGCCTAGACCAACCACAAACCGCAAGTCAGAGGCGGCAGATTAATACGCGTGGCATCGAGCGGGATGCGCGCGGAATCGATGCCCTCCAAGCGAAAACGTTCCTGATCCGCAATCTGTCTGAGCCTTTCTGGCTGCAAGTCCGCACACTCGATATCGGCATACACCAAGTGGGGGTTGATCGCATAGACCAACTGTGGTGCGTCAACCGAATGGTCTGCGTTAAAGAGCACCACTGCCGCACTCGAGCCCTCCGCAAAGAAAAATTTCACGTAATCTTCGCTCATACCACCATCATAGCGCAAGGCCTTGCCCAGGGGCGACAAGCGAAAGTGAATCCAGTCACGAAAATAGCCATGCGTGCCTGAATACACGTAGCGCCGATTATAATCCAGCGCGTTAATGTCGCCACGCTGATAGGTATTCTCGACCCCACGCTTCGAGCGCATAAAGTCCTGCCCTTCGGCCAGCATCGGAACCCCCAATGAAGCAAAGAGCAACGAAGCCATCAGATGCGTCCGGCGGCGATCCAGGAGCGTGGGGTCCGTGCCATCCCCTTTCGGGCGCTCGGTAATGCGGTCAATCCAGCAGTGGTCATCGTGCGATTCCGTATAATTAATCGTCTGCGCAACGAAGCGCGTCGTGCCAGGCGAGCCCGCCACGAAATGGCGAATAATATCCTGACTGCCCTCCCCCTTCACGTACTTGGCGATACACTCGCGAAAGCCATCGTTCCAAGAGGCAAAGCCCGTTTCCTTAAGCTCCTCCTGAATGTGCCCACGGAAGCTCCACGGCTCCGCGATTAAAATCAAAGAAGGCTTCACTTTCTTGAGTTCGATCTCAATTTCGCGCAAGACCTCAATGCCAATTAACTCCGCGAGATCGAAGCGGAAGCCGTCCACATCGTAGGCCTCCACCAAGTGCTTCAAACTATCGATGATCAAGCGACGCCCCATCGCCGTATCGCAACGAAGATCGTTACCGCAACCGCTCCAGTTCATCAAGTCATTCCCCTGGTCCAGGTGAAAGTAGTAGAACTTATCAATAAAGAGCAGATGATTCGGCTCCCCCACATGGTTATAAACCACGTCGATAATCACCGCTAGATCCTGCCGGTGAAAGTCCTCGACCAATCCACGAAACTCTTCGATTTGCGAAGCCTGTTCCGGCTCTGCGGCGTAGCTGCTCTCCGGAGAAAAATAGTTCACCGTCATATAGCCCCAGTGGTAATCCTGCGGCTGCTCATTATCAAATTCCTGAATCGGTTGTAGCTCCACAGCATTGACTCCGATTTCCTTCAAATAGGAGCCCTCTGCCTGCAGCCATTTGCGCAAGCCCGCATAGCCCGAACGTTCTTGAGCCGTCAATTCAATCGGCGCATGCGCCGCCAAATCGCGCACGTGACCTTCGAGTATCACAAGATCGTGCCAAGACGGTGGCGTAAAAGGGGCACTCACCTTAGGCATGCGCTCCGGTGCCACCACGATACCTGGGCCACGTCGTCCCAAGCAAGCCTTCGCGTATGGATCCAGCACTGCAAAGTTCGGATCAAAGTGCGAAGTCCCCTCCACACTCAAACCTCCCACCCGATAGCTGTAGTAATATCCGTCCAGATTCCGATCCACGACCAGTGACCAAGTGCAACCATCCAAGCAGCCCATCGAATACAGCTGCGCATCGCTCCCATCGGCCAACTTGCCATAACTCACCTTCACCGAAGTTGCTCGAGGTGCAAACAAGCGAAAAGTCGTTTGGTCGCCCTCCACCAGTGCCCCCAGCTCAAGATCTGTCTTCGCAGCAGTCAAAAACTGCGTATGTGGCAACTCATGCACTTCCTGCTCATCCGCCGAGCGCCATATAATCTTCTCGTTGCCGATCGGCTCATAGCCTACAGGTGTATGAAAGCGAAAGATGTGATTCCCCGTCTGCTGTGGCTGGAAAAGGAAGTTTGAAACGCCATCCCGCTCCATGCGATTCGGCGCACTATCCGGTACGTCCAGCCAAACCTCATGATCTGTCACAAACTTAAACGCAAAAGCCTTGCCCGAGGGAATCAACTTCAACGGAACTCGCAGCTCGTAGACCGTCTCCGCAGCGTCACCTACGGGCTTCAATTCCCACCGCGATTGCCCCACCGCTTTGCCCCATTGATTAAAGTCTGCCCCCAGGAATACTCGCACCTTACGATCCAGAAGCTGCGGGTATCGACTCGAACGAAGCGTAAAGACCCAACTGTTCTTTCGTCGATAATAACGGCAATAGCGCCCACACTCCTCTGGCGACAAACGCTCCACCTTCGCAAATGGCTGCTCTTTCGGCCCCAACAACAGAGGCGGTAAAGTCGTCGTATTCGGCCAATTAGCGGAAAGGATCACTAAGCCCGAGTCCCGTGATTCCCAAAATGCATTCGCGATCTTTTGCGTCTTCTTACCCATAGCGTCATCTATTGTCTGCAAGAGACCCTAGCAAGCGCAATACCCATTAACAAAGAAGTAGTAGAATTCCATCAGTCACCTCAGTAATTGACGCCATCCAATTCTAGCACTTACTTTGGCCGCTTATGAAGAAAATCCTGGTAGCGCTCTCGGGCGGCGTCGACAGCGCCGTAGCAGCTTGGCTCCTCAAAGAGCAAGGTTACGACATTTCAGGTGCCTACATCCGCACTTGGATGAACGAGGAAATGCCCCTCGCAGACTGCCCTGCGCAACAAGATATCGAAGACTCCCGTGCCGTCGCCGCCCACCTAGGCATCGACTACGAGATCGTCAACCTCGTCAACGAATACCGCGAACACGTAGTCAACTACCTCGTCGACGGCTACCAGCGCGGCATCACCCCCAACCCGGACATCATGTGCAACCGGGAAATGAAGTTTGGCATCTTCCAAGACTACGCCCTCAAGGCAGGCTTCGACGGCATCGCCACTGGCCACTACGTGCGTAAGTTCACCAACGACGACAGCAGTCAGGACCTGCTCGAAGGACTCGACAAAAATAAAGACCAAACCTATTTCCTCGCACTTCTGCGCCAAGAGCAAATCCGGCACGCCCTCTTCCCCGTCGGCGAGCTGGAAAAGCCACGCGTGCGGCAACTCGCACTAGAGAACAAATTGCCCAACGCCACCAAAAAAGATAGCCAAGGCATCTGTTTCTTGGGCGACATGAATATCAGCCGCTTCCTCGAACACTACATCGACGACAAGCCTGGCGACATCGTAAACCCTGAAGGCAAAGTGCTCGGCCGCCACCGCGGCCTGCATCGCTACACCACCGGGCAACGTCGCGGCATCGGCGTGCCCTCCAACACCGACAACGAATTCTACGTCGTCACCGGTCTCGACATGGAGCGCAACGAGCTCATCGTCGCCTTCGACAAGCCCCACTCCCCCGGCCTCTTCACCTCCGAGGTCGAAGTCTACGGCCTCAGCTTCGTCAATCAAAGCATCACCGAGCCCTGCCGCCTACTCGCCAAGCCCCGCTACCGCGATCCCTCGCAAGCGATCAGCTACACACCGCTGGGCCACGACCGAGCCAAAGTCTGCTTCGACCAGCCCCAGCGCGCCCTCTCGCCCGGCCAAATCCTAGCCCTCTACGACGGCGACAAACTACTGGGTGGCGGATTTTATAAATGACCCTCATGAAACAACACCCCCCATTTGTATGGCCCGATGGCCAAAAATGCGCAGTCACCTTGAGCTACGATGATGCCCTCCCAGTGCACCATGAGCTCGTTGCCCCTCAACTAAGCGCGCGCGGCCTGAGGCATGCTTTTATATCTGCGCCAGCCCCAACTTCACCGAAACCGTCCTCACCACTACCCGCGTAACTGTCGGCGCAAATCCAGGGTGTGGCGAAATTCCGGTGCGAGCTTGGGCTCAAACTGCGCGGGCTTGCGGCCGATCAAATCAGAGGCGATCTGCCAACGATCTGCGCGGCGCTGAGCAGCCCCCTCACTCGTTTGCGGACGCCCCTCATAGACGGGCCCGAAGGGATTCCAGTAATGATAGCGCGCCGCTTGCAGCGTCTCTCCGGAACGCTTGCAGACCCACTCAAATTCGAGCGGCGATTGAATCGGCACGTGCGGATGCAAGGCCGGATAAGCGCTGGCACATTTATAACGCAGCCCACAAATCATTTGCCCATTGACCAACTCGAAGGGCACTTGCACTCCGTTAACCAATAGCAACGCCTCCACGCTCAGGGCGGAATCCGACAGCGTCAACTGCAGCCGGTCGCTGGAATTGTCCACCACCCGCACGGTGTTCGCGCCTTGGCTTTCTTCCGCCATCAGTGGAAAGGATTCGAAGGCTTGCCGCAAATCGACATGCCCACCCGGCACCTCTAAGCGCCCGACACTGGGGCAACGGAAGGACAAGACGGGCTCGAGCCACTCCGCTTTAAATGGCAAGCCATGCGCGGCCAAATCATCGCAAATCGCTTGCACATCTTCCCACAAGAATGCGGGTAAGAAATAACGATCGTGTAACAATGGGCCAAACCGGTTCAGCGGCTCACTGAAGGGGGCTTTAAATAGGCGCGCGATAATCGTGCGCACAAATAATGCGATCACCGACATGGTCTCGATTTGCGGAAAGGTCTCAAACGCGCGCAGTTCGATGATGCCCCACTTACCATTGGGCGCAGAGGGATTACAAAACTTATCAAAGCAAATCTCAGTGCGATGCGCGTTCCCCGAAGAGTCGGTCAGTAAGTTACGGTAAAACTGATCCAATAGCTCTCCCTCAGGCGCCGCACTCAGCGCTTGCACGCCCTCACAGGCCACCTCCAACTCATACAAGGAATGCATAGGCCCCTCGTCCACGCGTGGCGCTTGGCTACCGGGACCGACGTATTGCCCCGTAAACAAATAAGAGAGCGCGGGATGATGCTGCCAATAACGCAAGACCGAAACGATGCGCCGCGGCTCTAATAAAAAGGGATTGCACTCCAAGCTAGGTCCACCAAACGCCAAGTGCGAGCCACCGCCAGTCCCATAGATCGCTCCATTGAGCTGCCGCTTAGTTAGTTGCAAACCGACAGCGTTGGCGGCCCGCGCGCACTGTCGCAGAAAACGATCGTATTCCACCCAAGTTGCCGCAGGCGGCAAGTTGATCTCCAAAACTCCAGGGTCCGCGGCCAGCCCAAATTTGAGCAAGGCATCGCCTGCGGCCTTGGGCGCATAGCCGCAAAACACGATATCACTAAAAGCACTGGCAGCGATGGTCGCATCAAAAAATGCGATCAGCGCCTGAAAGCCCACCCAGTCCAGCGGCGGCACAAAGATCTCCAAAGCACCCTTGCGCACTTCGATGGTTAGCGCCGTACGCATAGTGGACTCGTCTAAATCCCCCAGCGGCAAGCGTAGCCCCACAGGGCTGTCGCCCATAAATAATTGCAATGGTTCCTCCTCTGAAAACGGCCACTGCGCCGAGGTCCATTCTCCCTCAACATAATCAAGCGGTAAGACCCAGCCAGTCGGCGTCCTTTGCTCCGCCTCACAAGCGGGCAGCACGAAGTCACTCAAGCCCAAGTGCTCAGCGACCGTTTGCATTAAACTACCAGCGGCAGCTGGCTCATTCTGCCCCGGCACATCGTCCAGCAACATGCGAGCTGTATCGGACCAGAGCGGCTCCCCCGACTGACGGTG
>CEUD01125574.1_pt1 | contig 13272 bp, 11 predicted proteins | sample 356481 | NCBI WGS metagenome assembly CEUD01 (sample SAMEA2623314, study PRJEB7988) | marine metagenome | isolation source: saline water (ENVO:00002010), including | reverse complement strand
TGGCTGCCATCATCGAGGATTCGAAGGTCAAGGTTTAAGGGCTGTTTGACAGTGGTCTTCGTGTTCACAGTCAGTGTAAACGATGCGTCGCTATTCCCCATGATACGGTCGTGTATTGCGGCGACTTGGTTGTTCATCGTTTCCTCAACTGCGGCATTCTCACTGAGCTCTTTACGTAGGTGATCGATCGCTTGTCGGCGTTCGCCCTGTAGGTCTTCTTTTTGTTGATCTGCGTCTTTGTATTCTTGAAAAAGCGCTGCCCTGCGGTGGTAGTTCTGCTGTTGATGCACTGCCATCTTTAAGCCGGAACTGAGTTCTCTTAGAGTGCCCTTGCGGTCGATCCGGCTCACGATTTCCGAATGTTGTTGCGATAGACTTCGAATCTTGAGGTTCAGTTCACGCTGTTGCCGTTCCAAGATTGTGAGTTCATCATTCAGTAGAGAGCGCTGAAAGGATTCGATTTCCTCTTTAAATGCTCGGGCTTGTTCGAGTGATTTTTGCACAAGTTTGCCGAGTCCTGCACGTGCCCTTTCAAAAACGATTTCGAGGTCCACCTCATCGATTGCTTCGGGCTGTGGGAGCGCGCGAATTTGGTCGATTTTAAAGTTCACACCTTTGCGGGTCGCACGTAATGCTCCGAGCTTCGCTTCGATTTCATTGAGATCTTTTTCGACTTCCGTAAATGCGGGTTCCGCACGAAGGTCGGCAAGGCCTGCTTCGATACGAGCCACCTGTGTTTTCTCTGCGTTCAGTTCCGCCGGAATGTCTTTCAGGTTGATCTCATTGCCGCGGGTTAGATCAGATTTTATTTTGGATACTAGCTTCGTTTGCCGGTCGATTTCTTTGATCGTTTGCAAGAGTCCGCGATAGTGCACCACGTCAAGGCCCAGTAGGTAGAGGTGCGGGAGTCGGTCGGGGGGGGCATTCTTTTTCACCGGCATCGTTCGGAGGATGTCTGAGAATTCAGATTCCTCATCTCGCATTAAGAGACTGATCAAACTTCGGAAGCTGGAGAACCCGCTTTTTTCGCCTACAAATAGTAAATCGCCGAGGAAGCGCGTTGCTTCTGCCAGCGTTGCAAAGGTCACGGATTGGCCATTACGAATAATGGTAGGCTGTTCGGGGTGTTGCAGCGAACGTCTGATTTGCAGTGAGTCCTTGCCGATCGATAGGTCCAAAATAATTGTAAGATCGTCGGGACACTTCTCGGTCGGTATTTTAGATACTCGGGTGTCTTTGAAATCACGTAAGAGCGCGAAATGGATGAATTCCACGCTCATACTTTTACCGACACCGTTCACTTTCTTCGCCTGTGTTTGGGCAGTCTCTGATTTTTCGCCCAAAATCAAATTGATGCCTGATTGGAACGCTATCGGTTCAAAGAATTGAGGCTCTGAATACAGTCGCTGGAGTCGTAGCTTCATTCGGTCACTTTGTAAATGTAGGGAGCCGTGAAATCGATGACGCCTGCGGTGTGCAGAAAGATGAGCGCAAACATCATCGGGCGAGATTGGTTGATGCCATACTTTGCCAGGTGAGCGGCCACTTCTGTCAAAGATAAGCGCGCATCACTCGATTTCTCTAATTTTTTGAGAATCAAGTAGCCCACATGCACCATGGAGGTTTTCAGGGCTTCGTCTTTGGAAACAAGTGAGTGCATACGGTTAAATTCTATTCGGGATTTGGGAAGACATTACAGCGACCAAATTCATCGGCCAGAAAATACCGCACTACGGGCTGATCGCAATCACAACCAGCTGTATGCAGTTTCTCTTGAAAATAGTCGACCAAGCCATCGAAAGCGGCGCGCGCATCCCCATTGTGTTGATCGAGAAACGCGAGACTGCGCTCCTTGAGCCAGGCCGCGCAACGCACGGAGCGCACCGGATCGGCACCCACCGCGTCGCGGGCTGCTGCGACCGCTTGAAAGCAATCGACGTGCAGTGTAAATTGTCGCTTCAGGTAGGCCGCGTGCTCGGCGAAACGTTTCAATTTCTTCTGAGCATTCGGTCCCATTTCCGGCTTGCGAGTCGGCACGCCCGATGAAATGTGCTCGATGATGTGGATGATTGCTTCGACATTTTGATCCACGCCCATGCGTAGCGCGGCACCGAGTGGCTTCAGCTCTTGGCGCAATAGAGTGAGCGCGTTCGCTTGTTGGCCGATTTCCAAATCCTGCAGCTTTTGCAGTAGATTGTTTAAGTCTAAGCGGTCTCGCTTGGGTTCGAAATCAAAGCCTTCCAGAGTCGAAGTTAAATCACCACCACTGCCTTTTTTACTTAAAAAGGGATAGATGAAGATCACGCGGTCGTAATCGGCACGATGTTTGGGCAGAAAGGTCTTAAAGGTGTCACGGATCTTCTTCGGAGTCATCGTGCTGGTGACTTGCACTGCGATCCGACTGACAGAATCGTCGAGATCAAAAGAGTCTTGATTGATCTGTTCCGTCCAGTTCGAATTTTTCAGCGACCAGCCAAAGAGCGCGTTGAGTAGATCACGAAAGAAGGGTTCAATCTCGATATTACCATCTAGATGGCGCAAGGCAGCGTTAGCGACAAACTCTTGATCGAGACGTTTCATCCATTCCTTCGCTTCCTCCAAATTCGACTGTCGCTGAAGTGCCATGCTTTTAGTGAATATTCGAGCACGCGATTGCGCAAGCTACAATTCCCCGTTGATGGCGCGTTTACTCTTTGTTGATGCCTCTGCTTTTCATTAGGTCTTTCATCTCGATGGCTTGATAATTCTCGTCGCTGATCGGTCCTTCGTAACCGCAGAGTTTCGCGAAGATGATTGAAAAGGCATTTCCCAGTTTGGGGTAGTCGTTGAAATACGCGGTGCTCTCCACTTCCTGCATGTGCCATAGGCGACCATGGGCGAGTTCGTTGCGGTGTTCAGGTCGTAGGTTGTAGATTTCCTGAATCCAGCCATTCCAATCGAAGCCGAGTTTCTTGCTGGCAGTTTTCCATACCTTGTCGGTTCCACCATCGTCTTCCATTTCGGCCGCGATTCGCATGAGGCCATCCAGAGCGGAGCACAGCATTAGCATTTGCGTCGAGTCGGGGAGTTGTCCTGTGCTGATTTCATTCACATTCCAGAGGAGGAACATTAAACGCTTACGGCTCTTCTCAGGTAGCAGAGCCAATCCTTCGGCGACTCTAGGAGTCAGGTTATATAAGGGAGAGTCTTTTTCGTTTATGACGTTGAGCCATAGTCGCTTATTTTGGGGTCTGAAATTCGATTGCTTTAGTTTTAAGTGAGATCGTATCCAGCGCGTGCCTCCCGTTTGAGCATTCCAGAAATAGTAGTAGAGCGGCCAAGGCTTGAACCCATTCGTGAAACCGACGGCGTTCATCACATTCTGAAAGAAAGCTTCCGAATGTTCTGGGCTATTGATGCTCTTGTCCTTGGATCTGGCGTGTAAGTGCAATTCACCTTTTTGTTCGATGATCGCAGCCTCCCATGTGTCACCCTCGAAGGTTTGTGTGTCCATGGATGAAGAATAGAGTTCGTTTAGGAAATCATTCCTTTTAGTGGTTTTAGTCCCCGAGTTCGGCACTTGTAGTTTCGGGCCGTGGAAGATGGCGTGCGCGTGAAACTCAAACGACTCTTTGTCTTCCGATGGTTCGATATAGTTAGGTGCCGGTAATTGAAGTGTCCGTGACGACAATTTGATGGAGTTGATGCCAGGAGTGGTTGTCTGTCCGAAGTTTGCGGGAGTCACATCATCACACTCAAAATAAGTGCTCCCATTCAGATAGCCTCTGACAGAAACCACATTATCTTTCGTTAGAATCAAAGCACCGCTTGTTCGTTCTCCAAGTCCGAATATTTTGTCCACGGCTCCGTGGGAGAAATAGTTATCAAATACTTGAAAAGTGAAATTGCTTCCTTTGGCTGTCAGTTCGGCGGGCGCTTTGATTGTCTTTCCATTGGCTATGATTTCAAAATTGGGAATGATCAGTTTCAAGCGCCCCTGCGATAGTGGCTTAATAATCAACTCTCGAATTTTGTCATCCATGGCATACAATTCTTCGGTGAAGGTGGTTTGTTAATAGGCGAGGGAAAAGGCCAGCTTGGCTAGGTGACGATTATCAAGATCCACGATACGTGGCATCCAAGTCTATCCTATCTGTGAGATACGGTAAGAAGCCAACGAGTAGAATTGTAACGCCAAGCATGTCACGCATGTCAACCGGGCGTATAGCATTACTAGGAGTTCCTGCGTGGCGAATGCCCGGATAGTTACAGGTGAAGTTGTATAGTTTTTTCATGGCGTCCTTCAAGCTGTTATGCGGCCAAGTGCTCAGGTCGTTACATATTGAGCCGATAGTATTATTGTTCGTATCTGAGTGAAGAGTGGCTAGTGCTTCCAGTAAGTTAATTTGCTTCACCATGCACGTTTTGATCTTTCTGGCGCTGCTATCGCTGTTCAGGTCTGAAACTGATTCCTCAAAGTCAGTCATTAATTCGTCTAAGTGTGGATCGTTCGCAGTAGTTTGCTTTAAGGAGCTAATAAGAGAGGTAAAGATTCCCGGCAGTGTCGGGCATAATTCGCAAGAGGATCTTAGTTCGTATCGGAGGCTGTATCTTTGTATTATGGTGCGCAGTAGAGATGAGTAACGTATGGCTAGGATCTCATCATATTCCTCAAAGACTGCGTAGGCTTCTTGCATGAAGCCTACGAGTGCTGCTTCTGAGGCAAAGTAGTCGGCATTGATGGATTTGAATTCATCAACTGCGCGTGCTGGATCGCTGACAATCGTCGCCAACTCGATTGGACGAGTAAGGATCGTGTCTGTCTCCGTGTCGTATGTGACGAATTTGAGTTCGTCTTTGAACGCATTATAAACCGCCCTGTATAGATCAGGCATGAGATCTTCGGATACCTCGAAGTCTTCACCAAAGGCGCACTCTGGATCTGTAAATTCAAATTCCAAGTCTTGAACTGGGTACCAAAGCGAAGCCCATAATTCATCCCAAATAGCTAAAAATGTGCCTTTCATACTAAAGTTTCCCGTTGAAGGCTCGTTGTTGGAGGGCGGCGTAGAGGGTGTCGAGTTCATCGAGTTGGCGGCGCATGCGTGCCTTCTGGGCTTCCACTTTTTCGACGATGGCCGCGAAGTGTTGTTGGAGTTCGTGGGGAGGAAAGAATACAGGGGCAGTTTTTATTAACGCAATATTTAGCGTGGGTTGGCTAACTGTTCGTGTTTCTTTTAAGAAATAACGTTGAACACTTGGTGCTCGTAAGCAGTGCATCATAAATTCTCGGCTAATTTCCTCCTTGAGGGGAATGCGTGCTACTGCCCTCGCAATATTATAGCCTTTCGCAGATTTCGGGACACGACAAATGGTTCCGACCGAACCGACGCAACTAACAAGAAGTTCACGACCATTGAGGCGCGAGCGGCTATATTTTTTCTCAATTTCAGGCGATATACATTTTACTTTAGTTGTATTAAGTTCTCCTGATACAAAATCACCAACGCGAATCAGCGGTTTACCGGTCGGATCATCGTCGCCGGGTTGAACGACTCCATAGTTGATTTTGTCATCGCCTTCAATCAACGAAGACAGTTCTTGCTGCTCCCAGCCCTTTGGGTTGGTGACGGGGTCGCCGAAGAGGTCGAGGAAGGTGGATTGGAGGAGGGTGTCGAGCTGGGCGAGGGCCTCGCGGCGCTTCGCCCGCAAGCTGTCCGCCGCATCCAAGATGCCCGCGATCCGCTTTTGCTCCGATAACGGGGGGAGCGGGATTTTGAGGGATTTGATGATTGTTTGGCTAATATTCGGTTGGCCTCCGCCGACTCTTTGAGAGAGTAAATGATCCTTCGCTGACTTGAGCACCCAGTAAAGATAATCGAGGTCGCAAATATTTGTATCGGGATAAATATTGCAGATCGCTTGATTTGTAGCCGCTGTGATTCCGAGCTTTGAAACTTGGCCAACTGTTGCGCCATACATTGCAATTAAGATTGCACCGGGTTGGAGTAACTTGGCCGATGATCCTTTAAGGCCAGCTTCTGTTATGTATTCGCTTGCGGTGTCTACAATACTTCGAGCTAACTCACCTGATTTGACCCAAGGGATTGTGCCGTTGACGTAATACTCCTGCTGCTTTGATCGACTGGGAGTTCCTCCGCTGCCAGTTCTACAAAAGTCTTTTATTTGTAGTAGCTGCATTACAGCATTCCCTCCAATTCCTTGCGGCCTGCTTCAATCTCGGCGTCGAGTTGGGCGATGGTGGCGAGGATCTCTTTGGGGGCGGCATATTCGACCGCTTCGTATTCCACTTCCTTGTAGCGATTGATCGAGAGGTCGTAGTCGTTGGCGGCGATTTCGGCCTTGGGGACTAGGAAGCTGCGCTCCGTTCGCTTGCGGGTCGCTTCGCTCGAAGTTTGAAGTTTGAGGGGTGAAGTTTGAAGGGATTGCCAGCGCTGGAGAATATCGGGCAGGTTGTCCTTCTCGATGTATTCGGGGAGGTTTGCGCCGTCGTTCTTGGCTTGGAACTCCTCATTCTTAATTCGTAATTCCTCATTCACCGCAGGTGTCCGCTTGTCGTCGAGCGTGTAGCCGTCGGCTTGCATGTCGTAGAACCAGACATTGTCGGTGCCGCCGGAGTTGGTCTTGGTAAAGAACAGGATGGCGGTGGAGACGCCCGCGTAGGGTTTGAAGACGCCGCTCGGCATCGAAATAATGCCGTCGAGCTTTTGTTTTTCGACCAGGATTTTGCGCAATTCCTTGTGTGCCTTGGAAGAGCCGAAGAGCACGCCGTCGGGCACGATCACCGCTGCGCGTCCGCCTGTGGTGAGCAGGCGCAGGAAGAGGGCGAGGAATAGTAGCTCGGTCTTCTTGGTTTTGACGATTTGCAGTAGGTCCTTGGCGGTGCTCTCGTAGTCGAGACTGCCTGCGAAGGGTGGATTGGCTAGAATCAGGGAGTAGGCTTCGGCGTCGCCCGCGTGGGCTTCTTCCAGTGAGTCCTTGTAGCGAATGTCAGGATTCTCAACGCCGTGGACCAGCATGTTCATCGAACCGATGCGCAGCATGGTGCTGTCAAAGTCGTAGCCGTGAAAGGTGCCCTCGTTGAAACGCTTGCGACTGGTGGCGTCTTTATAAATCGCGTCGCCGTGGTGGTCGGTCAGATATTCCGAGGCGGCGATGAGGAAGCCTGCCGTGCCACATGCTGGATCGCAAATGGTGTCCTTCGGGGTGGGAGCCATCATATCCACCATCAATTTGATGATGTGGCGGGGCGTGCGGAATTGGCCGTTTTGCCCCGCAGAGGCGATCTTGCCCAGCATGTATTCGTAGAGGTCGCCCTTGGTGTCGCGGTCGGCCATGTCGATACTGTCGAGTTGATCCACCACCGAGGCCAGCACACGGGGGGAGGGCATCATGAAAGTGGCGTCCTTCATGTGCTGGGTGTAGGTGCTATCGGCCTCGCCGTCGCCTTGATCCGATTTGCCGAGTTCCTTCATGAACTTGAACACATCGTCGCGCACGGTCTTGAACATGTCCTCTGGCGCGAAGTCCTTAAAGCGCGACCAGCGCAGATTGTCTTGCTCGCCAGTGAAGATCGGCTCCTCGATGGGCTGCTTTAAGCGGTTGGCCTTGCTCTCTTTGAGCATGTGCAATTCGTCGAGCCGCTTGATGAAGAGCAGGTAAGTGAGTTGCTCTATGACGGAGAGCGGGTTGGAGATGCCACCGGACCACATCGTGTCCCAGATTCTGTCTACTTTGGATTTAAGTTCGCCTGTAATCATGTGTGAACAGGTATAGGCGGTTTCGGTTCACGGATGCAAACGTTCTATCGAGTGTTCAGCCGATTCTTTTGTGCCGCGCTGCACGTTGTTCTGGTGTCGACATTATGTCTAATTGTGCTTTTTCCTTTCGTGAGTGATGAAATTGATCCTCGGGGGGCGGGGGCGGGGGCGGTGTCTTTGATCCCCTGCTGATCGTGAATCAGGAGGTTGGTGCTGGGAACACTTTAGTAGGGGTGGAACACTTTCGTACTATTATATAGAGCGGAAGTTAAGATCCTAGTGACTGGTGAATGCTTGTAGGTCGTGAACTCTAAGGACTCGCGTAGCATCGAATGAACCTCCGTTGCGGTCTTTCCTGCTGCTAAATCCACCCCGTGCATAATCGCGGCAGTGTCCTTTTCGCCTTCGACGATATAGAGGCTTTGTTGCTTGGGGGAAATGTTGCCGAGGCCGTTGGGAGTCTTGAGCCATGACTTCGGATTGACTGATTTGCTTCTGCTGATGGTGTCGCCGTCGTTGCGGCGTGCTGTGCTCCCGAGTGTGTGCGCGTCTGCCAGAACCCAGACCTTTTCGACCTTAAAGGTGTTCTGGTGCGCTGCGACGAAGCAATCTCCAACATGAAGCATCCCTCTCTGAGCGAGGCGCGATGGTCCTTCGATGCCACATAACTCGATGCTCTCCGCAATTCGATACAGGGTGTATTCGTTCAGTCGTCGCGAATGTATGCTAGGTAGCTTTGGCTCTGATGCCGGTGATGGACTTGTGCGACGTGTGTGCGGACGCTCCATAGGTTTAAGCCGAGTTCTTTGTCAATCAGTTGAGCCGCCTCTTCATTGCTGCCCCCTTTCCCCGTCGCGCTGATTTGTGAGGTTGTATTCTCGCGTCGCACTCTTCATGACTCGCGGCGTTGCTTTCTGTTCGTCTGAACGGAGGCATTTAATGTGAAACATAGCTTATTGATAGTAGCATGCTTAAATACGCGATTTGTGAGTCAGAGGAATTAGTCGTCGTCGAATACAGTGGAGAACTGGATTTTGATACGATGGTTCGCTATATGCATGTTATTTGGGCCGAACCTGTCTTGCGTAGCCACTTTGCTTGTATTTGTGATCTGAGTCTGGCGCAGCTTCAGATGAGTTCGCAGGATATGGAACGACTGTTCTTTTATATCATGTCGGACGAACGAAGTCTGCGTGGACCTTGCGGTCTGGTAATCGCGACGCCAATGGAAACGGCACTCGGCTTCTTATTTCAGAATATCACGCAAAAAGAAACTACCGACGGTGAGGCGGCTGTTGCGCTTCAAATTTTTAGTGAATGGGAGAATGCCTGTAAATTTGTAAACTGTGCCATTGATCGAGATGCTCTGGTCTGGCGCATCGTGGAGTGATCACTCCATGATGTAAAATAGCAAAAAGATCGCGCCGATGGCATAGGTCATCCAATGTAGTTGTTTGGCCTTGCCGCTGGTGACGCGTAGGAAAATGTAGAGCAGGAAGCCAATGGCGATGCCGTGGGTGACGCTGAAAAATAGGGGGATGGTGATCGCGGTTAAGATCGCGGTGACGCGTTCAGTATACTCTTCGTAGGGCACATGTCTGAGCCCTTCACCCATGAGTAAGCCGACGAATATGAGTGCGGGCGCGGTCGCCAGCGATGGAATGGCGGCGATTAGGGGGTAGAAAAAGAGGGCGATCAAAAAGCAAACTCCTACCACAACACTGGTAAATCCTGTGCGCCCACCTGCTTCGATGCCGGCTGCGGACTCTACATAGGAGGTGGTGGTGGAGGTGCCGAGCATCGCGCCGCAGATGGTGGCGAAGGCGTCAGCGCTTAATGCGCGGTTGGCACGTGGCAGTTCATCGTTTGCATCTAAGAGATTGGCGCGGCGGGAGAGCCCGATGATGGTACCGACAGAGTCAAATAGATCTAGAATCAGCAGGACGAAGAGTACTTGCAGTGATTCGAGGTTGGTGAAGGGGTAGAACCAATCGAGTTGTAAGAATGTTTCGCCGAGTCCGGAGGGGAGGGCAAAAAAGTTCTCGGGTAGCGTGGTTAACATCTGTGAGCTGCCTTCGGGGCTGGCAGGGTTGAGCACAAATAGACCCCCGATGGCGAGGGCTAGCATGCTGATGATGATGGCCCCGGGAATGCGCCAAACTGTTAGGGCGCAAATGGCAAAAAGCCCGCCTAGGCCGAGCAGTACGATTGGGTCTGTGAAATCGCCATGAGTGATAATGGTGGCTGGGCTGGCTTCTACCAGGCCCGCTGCTTTCAGACCTAATAGTGCGATGAAAAAGCCGATGCCAGCCTGGATCCCGACTTGCAGCCCTTTCGGCACCGCGTTGATAATCTGTTTGCGAAGCCCCGAAGCGGATAGCGCGACGAAGATCAGGCCATTCCAAAAGGTGAGGCTCAATGCGCCCTGCCAGGGGATGCCCATGCCTAAGACGATGATAAAGGCGAAGTAGGCATTGGTCCCCATGCCGGGGGCGAGGGCGATCGGATAGTTTGCCATGAAGGCCATCAAGAAGCAGCCCACTGCTGCGGCGATGGCGGTCGCCATCATCACTGCTTGAGGGTCCATGCCTGCATTGCCGAGCAGCATTGGGTTGACCACGAGTATGTAGGACATCGCGGCAAAGGTGGTGAAGCCTGCGATGAGTTCCGTTTTCAGGTTGGTCTTGTGCTCTGCGAATTTAAAGAATTTTAGCATGGTTGACGAGTTCGTGATGAATGCGAGGCGCGGTAAAGTTTAGAAGTGGTATTTGAGCAAGAAGCTACACGCGCTTTGATCGGTGCGGAAGGGGAGATCTTTTAAGCCGTATTTGTTGCTCCAGTAATCGTATTCAACACCTACGTAGAGGCGTTGCGACTCATCCCATAGTAGTTTGCCTAGGTTGTATTTTATCTGTGGGTTGATGTGTAAGTTTTCTTCGTAGCCGGAGTTCTCGGATGCGAACACATAGTCAATATAGCCGTCGATAATGAATTCTGATTGGCCAAATGGGAGGGTGTAGCCGAAGCAAGGTGTCAATTGCCAGCCGCGTGAAACATTATTCTGCGGATCACGGTAATAGAGGTTCAGGTGGAAGTAGTCAAAGCCCGGTAGATCGAGGTCGATGCCGATGCCGTAGAGCAAGCTCTCTACGTCGCCTTCGCCGAATTCATAAGTGGTGGCGACTAAGACGTCCTGCACTGGCCCAAGGCTCCATTCGCGATCTGTGATTTTTCCGAAGCTGAAGCGTGGGGAGAATTCCCCGTAGAAGGCGGACTCTTCGCCATCTGTGTCCAGATAATCGAGGTAGTCGATAAATGTGAAGCTGTCGCCAAAGCTCCAGGCACTGACATGCTCGAAGGTGACGGTTTGCTGATCCTCCGCATCGACGCGGTATTTGCCGCCATAGAGGTAGCTCAAGCTGAAGTCTTGCCACTGGATCCATTGCGGTGCCCAGCTACCAGAGTCTTCCTGAAGGGGAGCCTCTTCCGCCTGCAAATTGGGCGTAAGCGTGAGCATGCTAACTAGTGTGGATGTTTGAATGAGTCTCTGTAGGGTTTTCATGGACAGGCAAAGCATCGAAATCGGGGAGCGAGTCCAATGCTATTTCTGCATGTCCTAGAAGTAGTTGAAATGTGAGTGTGATCTATTAGTAGCACGAATCATGCGACAAAACGTGCTTCTCGTTACTTGTTTCGGTTTTTTTAACTCGCGCGCAGCCATGTGGCACAAATGATTCCGCCCCATGGCAGCAACCGACTATAAATTTCGCCTGAAAGATAGCATCATTGGCTTACAGTTTCTTTTTGTGGCCTTTGGCGCGCTGGTGCTAGTGCCCATACTGACTGGCTTAGACCCCAACGTGGCCTTGTTTACGGCAGGCATCGGAACGCTCGCTTTTCAATGTATCAATCGCAAGAAGGTGCCGCCCATCTTCCTGGCATCGTCTTTTGCCTTTATTGCACCTATTATGTATGGTGTGCAAACCTGGGGGCTGCCGGGTACATTGTCGGGTCTGATCGCAGCGGGTTTGTTTTATGTTTTAATTAGCTTCTTAGTGCGACTGCGACGTGCGGACTGGTTGCACTATATTCTGCCGCCCGTGGTGGTGGGCCCCGTGATTATCACCATCGGTCTGATTCTCGCGCCAGTTGCGGTGAATATGGCGATGGGGAAGACGGGGGATGGCGCCGTTGAGTTGGTGCCTTTGCGGCAGGCGATGTCGATTTCTTTACTTTCACTGATGGTCACGATCGTGGTGATCTTAAAAGGGCGGGGCATGTTCAAGCTACTGCCTGTGCTGTGCGGCATCGTGGCCGGTTACACGCTTTCGGTTGTGCTGGGAGTGGTGGATTTTGCGGCGGTATCGAATGCGCCCTTATTTGCGCTGCCTGCATTTACGGCGCCTGAGTTTAATTTAGAAGCGATCCTGTATATGTTACCGATTGCAATTGCACCTGCGGTCGAGCACCTCGGCGACATTCTCGCGATCAGCAGCGCGACTAAGGAAAACTATCTGGAAAAGCCAGGCCTAAAGAATACACTTTTGGGCGATGGTGTGGCCACCTGCCTGGCGGCGTCGATGGGCGGCCCACCCAATACGACTTATTCCGAAGTCACCGGGGCGGTTAAAATCACGCAAGCCTTCAATCCAGCCATCATGACTTGGGCGGCACTCTTCGCCATTTTATTGGCATTTGTCGCAAAGCTGGGCGGTTTATTGGCGACTATCCCTGTGCCCGTGATTGGAGGTGTGTTGATCTTATTGTTCGGAATTATCGCCAGTATCGGCATTCAAACCATTGCGGATCATAAGGTCGACTATAACGATTCGCGTAATCTCATCATAAGCTCCGTGATTTTGGTCAGTGCGATTGGTGGGATGAGCTTGGACCTAGGCTTTGTCTCACTGAGTGGGATCGGGCTCGGTGCGCTCTGTGGCATTGCTTTGAATTTGGTGCTGCCGCGCACCCAGCCGAAAAAAGACGAGGCCTAAGCTGGTGCCTTGGGGTGCTTACGTAGCCAGCGTTGGATTTCGTTGAGTCGCTTGATGGGGTCTTTGGTTTGGAGCCGCGGGAAACGGCTGCCGGACTTTAGGAATTCACCCGATTTACCCGGCATGGCGAGCTTGCAGATCAGGCGATCGCCTTCGCTCTCGACGCGGCGCACACCGGCGAGCTCAGCGAGGATGCGCACTTGGCTGACGGCGATCAGTGCTTCGGTGGGTAGGGGACGCTTGCCAAAGCGATCGGCCAACTCTTCGGCGATGTTGAGCACGTCTTCTAGCTTTTCAGCTAAGGCCAGGCGGCGGTAGAAGTCGATGCGCAAGCGGGGCTCGGCGATGTATTCGCTGGGCAAGGAGGCCTCAATTAGCTCGCCTTTGCGGTTGCCATACTCAGCGTCCTTAATCGCGGCAAAGCTAAAGGAGCCGCTGGTGCTGCGGGCACGGCTGCCGCCCACGCCGGTGGTGATGAAGTCGAGTTTTACTTCCGCTCGTATGCGGTCGGCTCCTGG
>CEUD01342366.1_pt1 | contig 13310 bp, 14 predicted proteins | sample 356481 | NCBI WGS metagenome assembly CEUD01 (sample SAMEA2623314, study PRJEB7988) | marine metagenome | isolation source: saline water (ENVO:00002010), including | reverse complement strand
TAATATATTGTTTATGTTCTTTAATAAAATCAATAGTCATGTGTTGATGACTAGAAATAAGATTCCAATTGAGACTATTTCTATTATTATGTATCCACTCTTGTGGTAAAGAAACGTGTTTACAGATAAAAGATAATTCTTTTTTAGTCATAGCAAAAAAAAAAATTATGTCTATAATACCTTTTTCATTTTGATGAAAACCTAGACATAATTTTTCAATTTTAGAATACAGTTTAGTATTTCTAATAGGTGTTGCATTAATAGTATCAATGTCCATTGTGTTTTATTAGTAATGGTGTATTCTTTCGATTTTAATTTGTAATAGAAACATCTAGATTTATGAAGCCTTGTTCATATAATTTCTTAACACATTTGGTTAGCATTTTTGTATCAGCCAAAGCATTATGTCCATCTGCATAATTAACATTTAAAACTTGACATAGTTTTTCAAGTTTTATTTGTTTTAGACCTCCATTTTTATTTTGATTATTATGATTATTAAAGAAAAATTGTTTTAATTCGTGATTTTGACAAGTACAAAAAAATTCCTTTTTGTTTATATATTCCATAATCTCCGAACTAATATTTTTATAACAACATGATTTTAAAATTCTAGCTCTATCACTTTTATAATTATGTGAAATTACCAAATCACATTTTTTTATTAAGCCATAAAAATGATTTAAAAATTGTGTTAAATTTATTGCGGCATTTTTGATATCATCTCTTGTAAATTTCCCACATTCATTTATACAATAAATATAATTGTCTAAATTGTAATTATCGTTGATATAATATACACGTTGTTGTAGAATCTTATTATTTATAATATCTATTATTTGATATCCAAATTGAATAATACATTCTTTTTTTGAATATCTATCTGTAAAATATTCAATATCAAATATTAAAATTTTTGGAAATTGTTTGTTATCCATTTTAGTTAATAATATGAATTAATTCATTTTTTTTTTTCAATTAAGTAATCAAGCCTGGATTAAGTATATTATTTGGATCAAAAGTTTTTTTAATATCTTTTAATAATTGTATTTGATTTTTGGTATCATATTGATGTAAATATTTTTTTTTCATTATACCAATTCCATGTTCAGCTGAAATACTTCCATTCAATTCATTAACTAGATTATATACAATATTTTCAATTTGATCATTCCTTCCTTCATTTAAAATATTTAGATGAATATTCTCATCAAGAACATGTCCAAAGAAATAAGTATCATAATCTTTTAATTTTTGTTGTAGAGTATGTATATCATTTAACTTAATAGAAATATCAAATTTATATAAACTTTTAGGTTCTTTTGATAAATTTTCAGTAATTCCTTCTCGTATAGACCATAATTGATTTAATTGTGTTTCATTGTTAGTTACAGTTCCATCTTCAATAAGTTCATTTTCCATACAATTTTCAAAAAATTTATCTAAAATTGATTGATGATAATCATCATCAGTAAATTGAGTTTCAATTAATATATTAAAATTGCCAGCTTCAATTGGTAAATTCGAGGAATGTTTTTGATGTAATATTAAAGATTTTTTATCCATAAGTTCAAATGCGTATATAAAATCTTGTAAAGTATTTGTAGATAATTCAATTAATTTAGATAATTGTTCTAAATTATTTAATGAAAATAACATACCTTTAATGGATGGTTTTGATTTTTGTAATTTTAGTTGACATTCAGTAACAACACCTAAAGTTCCTTCTGCCCCTATCATTAAATTTTTAATATGATATCCAGTATTATTTTTATAAAATCCTTGTGTATCATTATATACATCTCCATTTGGTAAAACTACCTTCATCCCCAAAACATTTTGATGAAGTGAACCATATTTATAAAATCGTATTCCACCAGCATTGGTTGCTATATTTCCCCCAATTTGACAAGAACCTTTTGCTCCAAGATCTAAAGGCATAAGCCATCCCTTTTCATTTACGTGTTCGTCAAGAGTTTGTAATATACAACCAGATTGACAATGAATTACTCCTCTTTTATCACAAAAGTTTTTAATCTTATTTAATCTTTCCATACTCATTAAAACTTCAGTATTACTTGCTACAGCTCCTCCAACTAGTCCAGTATTTCCTCCTTGTATATGAATTGGTATTTTATTAGAATTACATGTTTTTAGTATATTGCTAACATCGGTAGTGTTAGATGGTAATAATATTGTTTGTGCTTTTCCATGAAATTTATTCATCCAATCAACATTATATTTTTCAATATTTTTGGTAATAATTTGATTGGATTTTAATATTTTAGTAAATATACTTTTCATAATATGTTAAGGAAAGATATTCTTATTGTGTATTATTCACATTTGGCGAAATAATAGAAACAATTTCACGTTGAAGTTTTTTAAGTTTTGTATTTTTACGTTTAAATAAAATTTTTAAATCATTAAATTGTTGTTGTTTATTATCATATTCAAGTTGTTTTTGTTCTAATATTTCATCTTTTTCATTACATTCTTCAACTAGTGTATTATATTCTGTTCGCAACCCTTGATATTTACCTTTCCATCTACGATAACGATTATAATACTCTAGTGATTCGCGTTCAATTTCATTTAATGATGTTTGGACGTTTTCTAAAGTTGCTTCTAGATTTCTAATTTCAGTATGTAAAGTGGCAATTTGTTCTTTAACCAAACACGATGATTGATCTTTTTTACATAATGGACATAATAGAGCTGTTTCACAATTAAAAAGCATTCCTTCATAACATTTACCATGCATTTTATGACCGCAAGTAAGAACATGTATTCCGCTTTTAGAAAAATCATTAAGAGATACAAAATCAAAACATATTGAACAAGTGTCAAGAGTTTGTTTTCCATGATATCTACAAAAGCCTTCTTCTGATAATTTACGATTACATATAAGTCCACAATTTTCACCAGAAATAATTGATCGAGTACAAATATTCATTTCAGTTTATATCAATATTTTTTAATATATTATTAAATATTATTTACAATTAAATATTTAATTCAATTTTATTCTCTCTTTCTGGTAGGTATATTCATATCTCGCACACGTTGATTTTTGATATTATCAACAAAACCTTTTTGTTTACTTTCTTTCGCAGTCCACATGTAGTCATGTAAAAGAATTTTATCTAATTCTCTTTTATTAAGTGAAGTATATTTTTTGTATAATAAAACTAATGCTTTATGTAATTTGTCTAAATTATCAACTTCTTCTTTCATTTCATGAAATTTTCCCCAACATGAAGAAGACAATTCATGAATAAGCATTTGTGCATTTGGTTGAATATATCTATGATGACATACCATAGATATAATAGTTGCGGCACTGGCAGCAACACCTTCAACAATTGATACAATTTCATATTCAGATTGTAAAATTCTATCAACTACACTGAGAGCCGAATGAACACAACCTCCATCAGAGTTAATAAATAAGAAAATTTTATTTTGATAATTTTTTCCACCATATTTACGATCAGTTTCTGCTAGTTCATCATTAGCATCTTCCAGAAGTTGAATTAAACGATGGCAAGTTTTTTTGGTAACATCAGCATAAAAATGGATTTGATTATGTTTACGAGTTACTATATTTTCATCTTGTAATAAATCTTCAGCAGCCTCTTCACCCTTTGCCTCAAATAATAATTTCAATAAATCAGTTGAAGCATCATTAGGATCAACACTTCCAGACATTTGAGAAAGTCTTCTTTTTTTTGTTCTATTATTATTCCAAATATATGATGTCATTTTTTATATATAATTAATATAAATATATCTTTAATTAATTTTACATCATTTTTAGTAATTAATATTTTCATTTAAACCCTTTAAAGATTAAAATTTATAAAAGTATAATTATAAGTAATATGGTTAAAGTATTAATATTTGGTTGTACAGGTTTAGTAGGTAAAGTTTTAATTGATTTAATAAAAGCAAGAAATTTTAATATTACTCATGCAACATTAGTTGCTTCACCAAAAAGTAAAGGAAAAAAAATAAAAGTAAAGGATATTCAATATGAAGTGATTAGTGCTGATGATAGTTTAAAAATAATAGACCTAGATATAATTTTTTTTTGTTCTTCTGCTACATTAGCAAAAAAATATTGTCCGTTATATTTAAAAAATAATGAAAATTGTTTTATCATTGATAATTCGAGTTATTACCGATTAAATGATTCGGTTGATATAATAATACCACCAGTAAATAAAGAGTTATTGAAAATGGGTAAAAGAATAATATCAAATAGTAATTGTACTACTGCTGGGTTAATAATGGCAATATATAAATTAAATGATTTTGGTATAAAGAAAATGATAATAACATCATTTCAAAGTGTATCAGGTTCAGGATATTCTGGATTAAATCAATTAATTAGAGAGCAACAGGATAATGTTATTGAAAATCCAGAATATTGTAAACAAATTCATAACAATGTAATTCCATTAATTGGTACTTTAAATTCTCAAAATATAACATCAGAAGAGGCAAAATTAATTTATGAAACAAGAAAAATTTTAAAAAATAATAATATAAAAGTTATTGCTACGTGCGTGAGAATACCAATTGATTTTTGTCATTCATTATCAGTAAATATTACCTTTAATAATGACATATTGTTAACAGATATAAAAGAAAGAATGGATTTACAAGAAGAGTTAATATTAATAAATGACGATATAATTACACCAATAGATATAAAAGATAAACATGAAGTATTTGTTTGTCGTTTAAGAAAAGATGATTGTTTGAAAAATACTTATTCGATGTTTATAACATTTAATAATTTATTTCGTGGTGCTAGTTTAAATAGTATTCAAATTGCAGAAAATTTATTAAAGGAGTATTTTAGTAATTGATAATTTAATTAATCAATGACATATAATTTTCTAATTATAAATTATAAGAAATGATTCTTAATAATAAAGAAATTTATTATGTAATATTTGGTATTTTAATCATAGTTGGGTTTTCATTTTACAAAAAAAAATTTATTCAAGAGAATTTTGTAGATACTAAAGTTCCTAATATTATTACATATGTAATAAATTTAGATGAAAGTCCAGATAGATTAAAGTTTATAGGAAGTCAATTATCAGATGCGAATATGGATTTTATAAGGTTTAAAGCAATTAATGGTAAAGGATTAAATTTAGACAAACTTTATGCTGATGGGTTAGTGACAGCAAAATGGCTAAAAAGAGGTCAGGTTGGTGTAGCATTATCTCACATAACATTGTGGAAAACAATAAAAACTTGGGAAGAAGATATAGCAATAATTTTAGAAGATGATGCAACAATTCCAAAAAATTTTTGGACTCGATTAAAAATTTGTATTAATCAATTACCAGATAATTGGGATATGTTATTTTTAGGTGGTACATCTATAATAGGGAAAAAATATTCAAAGAATTTATTAACTCCGACTACAATGGCGACAAAGGGGATATACAATACAGGTTTTTTTGGATATATGGTTAATAAAAAATCTTTAAAAACTTTAATAAAAAAATCTAAACCATTAGTTACTGCAATAGATAATCAAATAAAGGATCATGCTTTTAAAGATTTAAATGTATATTATTCTTATCCTCCAATAATATCTCATAATTATAATTTCACATCTGATAATAATCGCATAAGTAAAAATAAAAATTATGATGATTCAATAACTAATAAATGGTTAATGAAAGTAAACAAAATTATTCTTATGTAAAATAAGAATAATTAATATTATTATGATTATATATGAATTCGTCGCATATAATCATAATAGATTTTGAATCCCAATATACAAAACTGATTGCTAAATTAGTTCGGAAAGAAAATGTATATTGTGAGGTTTATCATTATACTCAATTACATAAAATTTCCAAAAAAATAACCGGAATTATTTGTTCAGGTAGTTATCATAGTGTTCTTTCAGAAAATTCTCCAAAAATAGATTGGAAAAAATATAATAATATCCCAATTTTAACAATATGTTATAGTACTCAATTATTTGCTCACTATAAAGGAGCAAATATAATTAAATCTCAAAATCGAGAATTTGGAAAAACAGAAGGCATTATTATTCGTGATCATCCATTGTGGAATAACATAGAAAATTTAGATACAGTATGGATGTCTCATAATGATTCTATTAAATTTGAGAAAAATAATATAAATATATTGGCTAAAACAAAAACAAATAAAGTGGTAGCATTTGAAGATAACAATGTTATTTCATTATTATTTCATCCAGAAGTATCTCATACACGGCACGGTAATAGAATTGTATACAATTTTTTAAAAATATGTAAATGTTCATTTGATTGGACGCCAAAAAATATATGTATAGAGAGTATCAAAAATATAAAAAATAAGATTGGAACAGATAAAGTTATAATGGCTGTTTCGGGTGGTGTTGATTCAACTGTAGCGGCAACACTTATTCATAAATCAATTGGAAAACAATTACAATGCGTTCTTGTCAATAATGGATTAATGAGAAAAAATGAAATTAAAAATGTTAAAGAAATATATGAAAAAATTGGATTAAATATAGTTATAATAGAAGCATCATTTTTTTTTATAAAAAATTTAAAAAATATAACAGAACCTGAAAAAAAAAGAAAAATAATAGGTCATACTTTTATAGATACATTTACAAATTATGTTGATGGAAAAAATATACAATGGTTAGGACAAGGAACAATATATCCTGATGTAATAGAATCAAATTATGGAAAACATACAATAAAATCACACCATAATGTAGGAGGATTACCAGAAAATTTATCGTTTAAATTGATAGAACCATTACGAAATTTGTTTAAAGATGAAGTAAGAGAATTAGGAAAAGAATTACAAATACCTGATTGTATATTATCTAGACATCCATTTCCTGGACCAGGGCTTGGGATAAGAATTATAGGATCTATAACATTGGATAAAATAAAAATGTTACAAAAAGCAGATCAAATATATATTTCCTTATTACACAAACATAATTTATATAATAAAATATGGCAAGCTGGTGCAATATTACTTCCAATTAAAACTGTAGGTGTAATGGGGGATTGTAGAACATATGATGCTACAATTGCTCTACGTGCGGTTACTAGTATAGATGGTATGACAGCAGATGTATATCCAATACCTTATGATGTATTGATTGAAATTTCCACATCGATTGTAAATTCTGTATCAGGAATTAATCGTGTAGTATATGATATTACAACAAAACCGCCAAGTACAATTGAATGGGAATAAGAATAAATTATTAATATATTAATAATACTATAATCATGAATGATATCCCAATGGATATAATCAACGAGATAAGCAATTATCTTGATAATAAAAGTTTTCTTAATTTAATAATGACAAATAAATTATTTTATCACAATAAAAATATAATTAAAAGAAAAAAACAAAGAGAAAAAAAATATAAAGATTATTTAAATGAACAACTAACAATATGGGAATTCATGGAAGGGATACATCGATATTAAAATTGATATAATTTGATCATATATATAAACTAATAATTAATTGTTCTTTCATCTAAATATAAAAATTATAATTAATTATAACAGATCCATTTTATATTTGTCATGGTAGTTTCTACAAAGAATAAAAAATTAAAATATGAGTTTGCAAGTGGTTGGATTGGTGGTTCATTGGGTATTTTATTAACACATCCAATTGATACTGTAAGAGTACGTATGCAATATGCCTCACAATCTCCTTATTCAAATATTACATATAGAAATGTAATACAAAATATTCATCGAACTATTGGTGTAAAAGGTATATTTAGAGGTGTTCTTCCTCCAATGGCTTTACGTGGATTTTCGATGGCTTTAAATCGTACTGGTTATAATTTTGGACATGGTATTAAATCGAATGGTGTAATAAATAAATATTCAAAAATAGCATTAGTTGGTAGTTTTTCTGGATTATGTCAAGCTATAGGTGATGCTCCGTTATATATCTTAAAATGTCGTGCTCAAACAACTGGTAGAAAAAAAATGGATGAATCATTTTCTACATATATTAAAATGGCTAAAGAGATTACTCGTAGAGAGGGTATGCGTGGATGGTCGAATGGTTTTATTCCTTGTTCTCTTTGTTGTATGAGTTCTTATGCGATATTTTATCCATTATACGAATATTTTCTTACAAAAGATATGAATGCTGGACTTGCAGGTGCAATATCTGCTACGATTTGTTGGCCTATTGCTCTTCCATTTGATACACTAAGAGTAAGGATGCAATGTCAAAGTTATCATGTTCCTTTAACAAAAGCAGTCAAACAGATGTGGCGACAACCTATTTCTAAATGGTATGTAGGAATGTCGGCAACTTTAGTTAGAGCATTTCCTCGTTATGGAATATGTATGGGAACAATTGAATACTCAAAACATTTTTTATGATTGTAAATTAATATCTTTTTGAACTATTTCCTGAAAATTTTTTTCAAAGAATTCATTAATAAAATTATATGCCTTATCTAATAGATTCATATCTGGAACAACTATATTAACACTTCCACTTCTGTATACAAAAAGAGAGGGTTGTTTATATCTTTTTTTTTTGTGATCATAAGTAGAAAAACATTTTAAATATATTCTAACTGGAGAAGACATACAATTATTATAGGTTGTAAATACATCTGTAATTTCATAATTTTTTTTTAATAAATGATACAATTTAAGTTGTTCTATTTTGAAATTAGTTTGAAAAGTACTATTAATCATTTTAATAGTTAATTGAGAATTTTCTATTGTTCGTATATTTTCAATTGGATAAATATTAATAATTTTATCTGTTCCTTTAATTGAATGTGTTATTGATATTTTATTTACTTCTTGTGCTATAGTATCAAATATTGATTTTGCTTCTTCTAAACTTCTTGGTCCAGCCATATGAATTCCACCATTTGTGAATAATTTTACATTAATTGGTTTTTTATGTTTTTCTAAAATACCTTTAATTCCTAAACTCACTTGATTAGAAAAACTTTTTCCCTTTCCTCTTTTTCTTTTATCAACTTTTACAAAACGATTTAATTTTTCTTTTTTTATTCTTTTCTTTTTCTTCATCGGCTTATCGCCTCTAATATTACTACCATTTTCAATATAAATAATCTTTTCATTTATTGGTAAACAATTATAAATAATTTTACTATTAACAAAACAGCCAATAACACCAGTTACTGTTATAGTAGATATAATTAAAGGTGTAGGTTTAATATAATGTCGTTTAATTATATTACAACTATTAATATAATCATCAAATAAATCAGCTGCTTTATCAAAATCGATATCAAATATATCGTCGTCGCTCATAATAAATTAATACATAAAAGTTAATATTCAATTTTAAAATGTGTTTATAAATATAAATATTAATTTCTATATAATTTATATATTTTGTATCTATGAATCAGATAGAATTAGATCCTTATGAAATTTTAGAAGTTGATTACGACGCATCTTTAACTACTATAAGACAAGCATTTAAAAAACTGGTTTTAAAACATCATCCAGATAGAGGTGGAAATGCTCAACATTTTCATATTATAAAAGGAGCATATGCATATATTTTTAAAGAATTAAAAAAACAAGAAAGTTTGCGACAAAGAGAGGAGCAAACTTATGATGAATACGAAGAGCAAAGAAATAATCATATTGTTGAAGATCAACAAGAAATAGAAACTGAAGAAAAATTTCAACCAATAGTAAGTTCAAAAAATTTTAATGTAGATAGTTTTAATAATTTATATAGTCGTTATCGAGTGGAATCTATAACTGATCATGGTTATGGAAACACAATGATGGGTAGAACTCAAGCTAGATTAAAAGATGATGCTTTACGAAATAATAGAGTTCAAGAATTTGAAAAACGTAAACTTGTAATTTATGAGGAACCACAATCAATGATGTCAACTCATAATTTTGATAATTTAGGTGGAGATAAACCAAATGATTATACAAGTGGTTTTAATATTAATGATACCAAAAAGAAAATTTCTTTTACAGATTATATGAGGGCACATTCAGAATGTGAGCAAATATCATCTAATACCGCAAATGTAAGAAATACAGATTTTAAATCGGTAGATGATTTGATTCAAACAAGAGGTAAAATTTCACATGAAATGGCACAAGAAGATTTACAAAAACAAAGACTACGTGAAAAGAAAAAATTGTACGAAGAAAAAATGAGAAGATTGCGATTACACCAAAAAGAAGAGGAAATTGAAAAGAAATTTAACGCAAGAAAGGCGTTCATTAAATACACTTAAATACATTAACTTAATAACGGGACTTATTTTTATTTTTTATAAATGAAGCATATATTCTTTTTTATGAATTTTATTATTAAATTTGTCATATATTTTATCACTTATTTCACCATTATTAAAAAGTTCTTTCAAATATTTTTCTTGATTTTTTAAAATTAAATAAGTTACTTGATGTGTTTCGATATCTTTAACTAATTTTGGATATTTTGTTTCAATGTCTTTCAAAAATTTAATACCTTTTTCTTCTGATTTATTTGAATAATTTTCAAGTTGTTCAAATATTTTATTGTCATTAATTAAATCACTTAATTTTGTTAAAACTTCTCTCTGACCCATAATAAAAGCTTCCACGATATTATAATGATGTTTGATATTATAAATTTGAATACATTTACCAAAACAACATTTAGAAATATTCTTATAAAAGAATTTTTCATAACACGAACTACTAGTAGTACAACAATATTGGTCAATCGAAGATGACCAATCTAAATCTTCTGTATCTAATACATTATCAACTAATTCAATTAATTTGACGACAACATCTTTATATATCATGTGTCTATCAAATAAATTCCAATATTGTTTTTTCAAACATTGTAGAAAGATTTTCTTACTTTCCATTAATACATGTCTTCTTCCAGTATTATCATCTAGGATTTCTAATTCAACATCTTCATTTTGATTATTATTCGTCAAAAATTCTTGTGTAATCTTGTCCCAATTTGCTTTGAGAAAAAATTCATTTTGTTTCATTTCATAAATTAGTTCATCAGACAAATTACTGAGATGTTCTTCTATATTCAAGATTTGTTCGTCTAATATCTCTTCTTGTTTATCATTTAAAATATATTTATTGGTAATAAATTTTACAATAGAACTATTAATTAAAATTGTTAATATAACAATTCCAAATGAATAAAAACAAATTTTATCTTTTATTTCTTCTGATAATTCAAATTCTAATTTTACAATTAACGATAGTAATAAAGTTATTTCTCCTCTTAATCCACTAAAGGATAATATTATTGCATCTATTTTTGATAATCCATAACCAATTTTTCTGAATAAAAGATAAAGAAACCCAACCAATATACCGCGAAATATATTTAGACAAATATATAGGATAAATAAATATCCTACATCTACGCCACTAATATTATCATATGATACATTTAAAAAAATAATTACGCCAGCTAAAACAAATATTATATTGTTGATAAAATAACTTAAAAATCCCCATAAATGTTCTAAAGTAATTCTAAGATTTGGTGTTGTTCCAGTTCTTCCAGTATAACTTATGTATAATCCATGTGATACTATAGATAGAATACCGGATAAATGTAATAAATGTTCAGATATATAAAAGGTAATGTAACAAGAAACGATACTTAATGATAACTCAGCGATATTATCGTCATAAATTCTTTTAATAATCATATTAAAAATAAATCCCATAACAATTCCAAACACAATACCGCCAAATGTTAATTGACTAAATGTTTTTACAACATATGCTATTGTAATAGTATGTTTCACACCATATTTTAGCAATACAAATAAAGTATATGCTGTTCCATCATTTAATAATGATTCACCTTCTATTAAAATTAATAATTTTTTGGATACACCTAAATTTTTTAAAATATTTATTACTGCTATTGGATCAGTAGCACTTAAAATACTGCCTAATATAAAACAACTAATCCAATCAAATGATGATTCAAATGATTTAATTACTAAACCAGTTATTGCAGTTGTAAACACAACACCAGGAATGGTTAAAAAAAGGAAATGCCAAATATATTTTTTAAAAATATGATAATCAATATTAAATGAAGATTCATAAATTAATGGAGGAACAAGTATCATTAACATAGAATGTGGGTCTGAGTGGGACCAAGTATATATAATTTCTTTTTCTTCATCTAGAAAAACATATCTTGCTAAAATGCCTATAAAAATTCCATAAACTAAAAGTAAAAAGGAGAAAGGAAAAGGTGTTGTAAATTTGGTAGTTAGATGTTTAATCAGACAACTACCAACCATACATAGTATAATAAACAGCATCATAATATATTTTATGTTCTAATTTTTGTCAATATTTATTTAAACTCATTTTATTTCAATTTTAAATTTAAAAAAATCTTAAATATCCTGTTTTTGGTGATCCACGTTGAGTTGGTCGTATTCCACAGTCACCACCAACGCGAATTCCTGAAATTGTTCTATCATCTTGATTATCTCTTGCATTCATTTGAATAAATGCAGCAGGTGTTGTTCCAAATTTTTCGAATGTTTTATCTAAATACATAATAGCAGCTATTACAAGAACTATTAATGTAATCACAAAAAAATGCGAAACTGTTAAATTCAATAGAAAACCTAAAACTAAACCTAACATTAAATTATTTTTATATCATAAACAAAGATATTAAAAATAATTGTAATATATTAAATTAAACTAAACTGAACTGAAATGAAAAAGAAGAAATTTGTTATATTATTTGATGAAAAATTGTTACCATTTACTGAAGATATTATAGATATAATTAAAAATTACGTATCTCCTAAATGTTGTGGTACCACTTTTAGAGGAAAAAAATTTAAATGTAATAAACCAGCAAGAATTTATCCATCACTCTATGATGTTGATTATATGGATACACCGATGTGTATGGGTTGTGAAATTATAATGAGATGGGAATATGATATTTAAGTAAAGGACTGAATTTTTTATTAAAAACGAATTATAAAATAAAAAAATCTATCAGACAAACGTATATATTGTAATAATATTTTACGTTTTATACGTTGGTATAGTAATAATCCATTGTTCCGACACCAATTCCTATAACACGACGAACATTCAACTTTAAAATTACATTTATGATACGTATGATTTACATGAATATAAGTTTCGTCATAAGTAATATGTCTATGTTCTTTTTCCTTTTCAATTATGGTACAAATACCACAAGACGGGCATCCATACAAG
>CEUD01342367.1_pt1 | contig 13373 bp, 11 predicted proteins | sample 356481 | NCBI WGS metagenome assembly CEUD01 (sample SAMEA2623314, study PRJEB7988) | marine metagenome | isolation source: saline water (ENVO:00002010), including | reverse complement strand
AAGTCATGAACAGAAACTGAGTTGAAAATATACTTCACTGGAATGTAATCTATCTGGGAGAATTCTCCATTGATCTCCGATACCAGTCTTTCCACCTCGTGGCGCAAATTGATGTACTCTGGCACGTCAGTTCTAGAGGGGACCGCTATTTGAATCAGCTGAACTTTACCAATATAGTTAGGATTTTCTTTCAAGAATCTCTGATAGGCCTCAAGCTTATATAAAATACCCTTTGAGTAATCTAGTCTATCTACACCTAGAATGTACCTTCTATCGCCCGCGTTAAGGCCATAGTTTTCTATTGCCTTAGTTGTTTTTTTGCTCGCTGCCTTCTTTATGAAATCCTGAGTGTCAATCGAAACTGGGTAGACGCCAAGCTTTGTGGTGTTGAAAGATGAGTTGATCTCAAGAAGGGAAGAGTGAATCCCTAACAGGTTATAGACTGAGCTTACAAAGTGTCTAAGATATGAAAAATCATGAAAACCAACCAAGTCTGCGTGGATGACCGATTCTAAAATTTCTTCTCGCACTGGAAGCTGTTTCCAAATCTCTGAGCTTGGGAATGGAACATGAAGAAAAAATCCAACCTTTAAATCAGGGTTGATTTCTTTAAGTAGCTTTGGAACTAGGAACAGCTGATAATCATGCAACCAAATAATGTCGTCCTTTTTTGCAACTTTTGCGACATGCTTGGCAAAGATCTGATTTACCTTTTTGTAGTCCTGCCATCTATCTATGGAGAACTTAACACTATCACTTTCATAGTGCAGAATTGGCCAAAGAACATCATTGCAGAATCCGTTGTAATAGTTGTCATAAAGTTCGCTATCTAGATCTGGAAAAGAAAACTTAATGTTGTCTTTGTCTCGGTATTGTCTAACTAATTTTTTGGGAACATTGTTTGGGATTGAACCAATCCACAATACTTCTTTTTTTGTCTTGATTCCTCGAATTGCGGTAACTAGGCCTCCAGAGCTAGTCTTGAGCCCATTGTTGGCCTTGTCATAAGAAAAAGGTAACCTATTACTAACTATGATCCATCTACTCATTAACTGCACCTAACCTTTATAGAACTTATATTTTCCTGACTAGACAACTCTTGTCTTGAAGTTTAACAGGCAAGAGATTAAGATTCAAACATGTCTAAGAAACATGTATATCCTTTTGGGATAATTGGAAATTGTTCTTATATGAGTTATATCGACGAGTCAGCAAATGTCGTATGGCAGTGTTGGCCGTATTTTGACTCCAGCTATATATTTGGAAAGCTCATTAGTGAAAAAAAGGGAGGGCAGTTTTCGATTACACCGGCCGCTCGTTATTCTTCCAAGCAATACTATTTGTCCAACACAAACATTTTGGTAACAGAGTTCGATGCGCAAGATGGCTCATTTAGGGTTGTCGACTTTGCACCAAGGTTTGAACTTTATGACAGGTACCATAAACCTATTCAACTGTTTAGAAAGATTGAACTTCTTTCGGGTGCTCCTTCTATTAAGGTCGTGTGCAGACCAATGGGAGAGTATGGTGAAAGAGAGGCCGAGGCCGTGGTTGGCAGTAACTCGATAAACTTTGAAGGCCTGGAAACTAAGGTTAGACTGACCACAGATATTGCTAAAACACACATTCTAAACGAAAAAGCGCTTGTATTAACTGAAAATAAGCATCTTGTTTTATCATGGGGCTCTCCGCTTGAAGCCCCTTTAAAAAGAACATTTGACGAGTTTTTGGAAAGGACAAAAGAGTATTGGAGAAATTGGATACGAAGGTCTTCAATACCCGCAATCTATCAAAAGGAAGTCATCCGAAGCGCACTCTTACTTAAGCTTCATCAGTATGAAGATACTGGTGCAATAATCGCTTCTGGAACAACTTCTCTGCCAGAATATCCAAATCACGGGAGAAACTGGGACTATCGCTACTGCTGGATTCGTGACAGTTATTTCACATTGGCGGCCCTTACAGATTTAGGCCATTTCACAGAGGCCGAGCGATACTCACACTGGATACAAAATATTGTTCAAAATGAGAATGGACATTTTCAGCCTGTTTATAAGATCGATGGCTCCAAAGATATAGTCGAGAGAGAACTTGACCTTGAAGGATTTCAAGGAAATCAACCTGTAAGGATCGGCAATGATGCCTACACTCAGATTCAGCATGACGTATATGGACAAATGCTTTTGTCCTTGGTTCCACTATTTACGGATTTGAGAGTCTTTGACCATTCAAACCCACCAAGCTTGGATCTGGTTCACAAGTGCTTGGATAAAATTACAGAGGTTATGGACTCGCCATGTGCTGGGATATGGGAATTTAGAGGTAAGATGCAACATCATGCTGAATCATATCTTTTCCATTGGGCCGGTGCTATGGGGGCTCAGAAAATAGCCAAAAATTATAATGATAAAAAACTTCTTGAGAAGGCACAAAAAATTCAAAAAATCGCGTCTGAAAATATAGAGAAATGTTACGACAAGGCCAATAAACTCTATGGGCAAAGCCATGAGAACAAAAATGCTAATGCTTCAGAGTTTCTCCTTGTAACGATGAATTACCTTGGACATGGTGACGTTGCCAAAGACCATGTTAAGGGACTTGAGAAGTTTTTAAAAACCGAAGACAATCTAATTTATAGATACAGGGATCTTGATGACTTTGGAGAAACTCACTCCACATTTTTAATTTGCGGCTTCTGGTATGCCGAAGCTCTCGCAAATATTGGAGAGGTTGATAAGGCAAAAGAAGTCTTTGAATCCCTTTTGGAGCGTTCCAATAAACTTGGCATTTTTTCCGAAGATATATGCCCGCAAGATGGTTCGCAATGGGGAAATGTCGCCCAAACATACAGCCATGTTGGTCTAATAAATACAGCATTTAAAATAGCTAGCCAGCTGGATAAGCCAAACTTTTTCGATAGTTAGAAGGCCAACGCACTAGTTCTTAACACACCAATCGAGTAGGCCTACAATCATATGCATTACAAATCTTTTTAGGAGCAAATATGAAGTTTTCTATTATAGCAATTTTGTTGTTGGCGGTTTCATGTTCATCAAGATCATTTAAAAGAGACTATAAGGTGGTAGATGCAAGCCATAAAGAAATCCCCGAGTGGATTAATGAGCCTATGGAGTATGCTGAAGATGAGGATGATGATGATTTTGAGTCACATCGATATTATGTATACTCGACAGAGCCAAAAAACTCGAAAACGATTGCCTGTGAAATTGCTAAAGCAAGGGCCACAAGCGAAATTGCAAGCGAGATTACTCAGTTTATTCAACAGAGCCTGGCCTCAACAATCCAAGGAGATCCAACGGAGATGGATCAGAAGCTTTCAGAATACGTTGAAGACAATTTAGCCAAAGAGACACAGAGTTTTGTAATTGGATCTAAAACTTTTAAGCAGTATTGGGAAAAGCGAAGATTTGAAAAAGATCTGGGGGCAAAGAAGGACTATGATGGCTACGTTTGCTCTGTCTTAGTTAAAATATCCAAAGAAAATCTTGAGCTTGCTTTTAATAGGGCCAACCAAAAGCTTGTTGAAAAGGCCGATACTACTAAAGCTAAGGCCAAGGTCGCAAAAGTTATTGAAGACGCAAGAGAAGCATTTCACAATAATTAATTAGAAGCTCACCAGCAGGTGAGCTCCTTTTACTTTCAGCTATCCTAAGTATTCCATTTGAATTCCGCTTGCCTTGAAATTAAGGCTCATACTTTCCTGCTTGGTGTTGTGTATTTATTTCATGGAAATTTAAAACGTATCCTAATGTAAATGAGCCAGAGCCTGTTCTAATTTAGATTGGAATCAAGAAAAAGTTTCGAAATTTGAAGGAGAAGAAAATGAAGATGGCAAAAGTACTAATTACAGAAATCTTTATTTTGTTTGGACTCGTAAGCATCGTTAATGCAAGAGAGAATGAGTCTGCGATGTCAACAACTCTAACAATTAAAGGAGTTGCTTCTTCCGTGTTCTTATTATTAAGTGTTGATGAAATTGATACGTACTTTTAAAGCTCTAACTATCGATTAAGTCCTTGCTCAGGAAGACAGAGACTTAAAACAAACTTCATTTCGATCAAGAACGATCGTCTTTAGAATCAAGGTTTGATTCACATTTATTTAAAGTCAGAGAAACAAAAAACACGGTTTGGATATAAACCACTAGATTTATGAATAGGAGAGTATTATGAAAACGCTTTTACTCGGATTAACATTATTAACATCAATGTCTTCAATGGCATCAACTTACAAGATTACTTCATCATATGAGGAAGAAGACCAATATATAAAAGTTGTTGAAAAGAATGACTCAATATCTTTTTACTTTTGTGACTACTATCGTTGTGAAGTCATGGGGCCACGAGATTCCTATCCTAAATCAAAATTATTGTCAAAGAAACGAAAAGAGTACCTTAAGACAGTTGGTGCCGTCGTAGGAGATTTAGGAATTGGAATAGCTGCTTTTGCTGGAAGTGGTTATTTAGCAGCGACTTACTTAGCTGCGAATATGGGAATAAATGGAATGGGAATTACTATGATTGCGGGAGGAGCAAGTGGCGCATCAGTTAGCCAAATTCTCTCACTTTCTACAGCAGCTCTCAATCCTAAGAATCATTATGACTCTGGAAAAAATCTTGAAAAAGCTCTATCTCAAAAAAACTTTGAAGAGCAGGATATTTTAGAGTTTAAAAATAATTTAGAAGAGCTGTTGTTTGAAATTCTAGACTAAAGTCTAAAACCCTAGATTCTAATTGAGAGCTTTTACAACAAACCTCAAGGAGAAATGAAGCTTATATGTGATAAACGACTTCTTAAAATGGAATTAAATGTTTATGGTGGGTGCCTATGATCTTGGATCAGATAGTGCTGTTGCCCAAAGTGGGCAGAAGAACTAGTTAAGTCTGATCCAGAGAAGTCTCTTGAGAGAGATAATCTAACTTTAAAAGCCAAACTTGGAGACCTGTATCTGCAAGTTAAGATGCTAAAAAAAGCGGAAAGTTACATACAGCGGGTATAGGAGAATAGAGCGGGAGCTAAGGTCTAAAGACCATGTGAATAATTATAAAATAGTTCTTCGGATGATGAAGAAATTTGGGATTGAAAGTTGTCATGTCAGAAAGAAAAATCAATTCCAAGTTTATCAAAAGTTTAACGAGGGAAAGGCATTCGAAAACCTTAGGCTGCATTCACCATAGTGATCAAGGTGCCCAGTATTGATCTGAAGAATACGTTAGGTATTTAAAAGAATCTGGATTTCGAATAAGTATGTCTGACAAAGGCAGCCCGACACAAAATGCCTTTATCAGAGTCATTTTTAAAGACTCTCAAGTATGAAGAAATTTACATTAAAGGATATAAAACCTTACGTGATGTGATGAAAAAACTTCGAAGATTTATCGAGGCAGTATACAACGCCAAAAGACTTCATTACTCTTTGGGATATAAAAGTCCTTTGGCATATGAGAATTAACTGATAAAGCTAGTTGGGCTTGTTCGGAAAGAGCCCGAAGATCTGTCCAACCAGCGGGGTTCATTCCAGTTTAAAGAATTATAAATGTAGATTTCGTCCTATGTTCTCTGTACTGAAGGCCAAGACGCCTTAATTCCCAATTTCTCGAAGCATGCTTAACAAAGAAACTCCTTTGTAGTTTAGATCTTATTCGCTAAGTCCACACCCTGCTTAATGGCCCGTTTGGCATCTATCTCCATTGATTTCTCAGCACCTCCAATGAGGTGTCCTGGTCTATTGTCTAATTCTTTGAACTTGTGAAAAAGCTCGTTGTCGCTGTACTGACCTGCACAGATGACTACGTTGTCGACATCAAGTACTTTGCTCCCCTCTGGAGTTTCAATATGAAGGCCTTGATCGTCTATTTTTTTATAGGTTACTTCTTTGAGCATGTTTACATTGGCGTCTTTTAGGCTCTGTCTATGAATCCATCCAGTTGTTTTTCCTAAAAATTTTCCATGCTTTGTGGCCTTCCTTTGAAGAAGATATATCTCTCTAAAGGGTGCGGGTTTTTCTTTGGGGGTAACTGCACCTCCGTCTTTGTAGTCTGTATCTATACCCCAATGTTTAAAGAACGCCTCTTTATCCATGGATTCTGAGATATGGTCTGGATTGTGAATTAAAAATTCAGATGTATCAAATCCAACACCACCTGCACCTATGACGGCAACTTTCTTTCCAACAGGTTTCTTTTGGTACAGGACTTCTGGATAGGAGAGAACCTTCTCATGGCCTATGCCGTCTATTTTAGGAATCCGCGGACGAACACCACTTGCAAAAACAACCTCGTCAAAATCTGAAGAGCCTAAAAAGTCTATATTCACTTCCTTATTGAGATGTAGTTCGATATTTAAAACTTCGATCTGTTTTAAAAAATACCTTATGGTTTCTCTGAACTCTTCCTTGCCTGGAATCTCTTTGGCGATATTAAATTGGCCACCGATCTCTGAGGCCTTCTCAAAGATGACAGGTTGGTGGCCCCTTTGAGCGGCTTCAACTGCAAAGGATAGGCCTGCAGGGCCTGATCCAACCACAGCAATTCGTTTTGCTTTTTTTACCTTTTCTGAAGTGTACTCAGTTTCATGACATGCCTTGGGATTTACAAGACATGAGGATATCTTATTTTGAAAAATGTGATCAAGACAGGCCTGATTGCATGCAATACATGTGTTTATCTCATCTGATTTGTTTGCTTGGGCCTTTAATAAAAAGTCTGGATCAGCAAGGAAAGGTCTTGCCATTGAAACAAGATCTGCCTGTCCGGACTCCAGAATCTCTTCAATTTTATCTGGCGTGTTGATTCGATTTGTCGCAACTACAGGAAGATCAATTTCTTTTTTTATTCTCTCTGTAATCCATACAAAAGCAGCTCTTGGAACCATAGTGGCTATTGTGGGAACACGAGCTTCATGCCAGCCAATTCCAGTATTAACAATGTTAACGCCTCCTTCTTTAAGTTGTTTTGCTAATGTAACGACTTCATCCCATGTCTGTCCGTCTTTAATAAGATCAAGCATTGAAAGACGGTAGATGATTATAAAGTTTTCACCAGTTTTTTTTCTTATAGATCTTATGACTTCTAAAGCGAACCTGGATCTGTTTTCAAAACTTCCGCCATATTCATCGGTTCGCTTATTGGTTCTTGGGGCAAGAAATTGATTTATTAGGTAACCTTCGCTTCCCATTATCTCGACGCCATCATAACCAGCTTTTTGAGCGAGGCGGGCACAGTTTGCATAATCCCAAATTGTTTTCTTTATTCCAAGCTTGCTCATCCCTCTGGCCTTAAAAGGAGAGATTGGTGCCTTGGATGTAGACGGTGTTGCCCCAAAAGGGTGATATGCATATCTCCCTGCGTGTAAAATTTGGAGGCATATCTTAGTATCGTGCTTATGAACTTGGTTTGTGATTTTTTTGTGCTTGGCCACTTGCCATGGATAGGAGAGCTGCAAACCAAAAGGGTGAATTCTTCCTTGAAGGTTTGGGGCTATTCCACCTGTAACTATTAGGCCTACGCCACCCTTTGCCCTATCTCCATAGAATGCTGCCATTTTGTCGAAACCGTTTTTAGTCTCTTCAAGTCCTGTGTGCATTGACCCCATGATGACGCGGTTTCTCAATTTGCAGAATCCAAGATCAAGCGGTTTAAACAAGGCGTCGTAGTTTTTCATTAATGCTCCCAAAGCTGTCATTTTCGATCCAATATGCTAATATTATCATACTTATGAATATCGATGTTAAATACCAAAATATTTTAAATGAAGCAGAACCATACCTCTTAGGCAATCCCAAGGCGTTTGATAATTATAACCTGAGTGTATTTGGCAAAGAATTTAAAGAAGAAAATTTGAAAAACTGTTTAGCAGTGAAAAACAGCAATTTCTTCTCTTTAGTTCACCGAATGGATAGCCTCACGTTTGGCCATCAAGGTATGGGGATGGATAAGTGGGTCTTTTTTGATTGTTCGGCGATGCCCGCAGGTATTTTTGGATTTGGTATACCAAAGGAGAAAGCACCTGAAGACTTTTTGCAAATGCTCGCAGTTGAGGAAGATTACGAGGGATTAATTCCAATCTCGATGTATATGGCCATACCCACTAGTGATAGAGGAAGATGGTTTGGACATAATCTCTCATCTTTAAATAGCTTTCTTGGACAGAAGTATCCTGGCCTTGGACTGTTAACTAAGGCATTTGCTTGTAGGGTCTTTGGAATTCATATGTGCTACGGAGCTACCCAGTGGGGCTCAAGTGCTTTGGAAATTCACACTCAGCTTGCCAATATGCAGCTTAAGGCCGCTCATCTTCCGGCACATACTCACCCAAATTCTCTTTGTTATTTGTCCGACTACAGTGAAAAGAATATCCTAAATGCATTAAGTGGAAAAAAGAGAAGTTTAGAAGATTATGACTTGCTACTTAACGCTGAAGATATAGAAAGGCAGAAGAAGCTTCATCAAGATATCGAAAGAGGTCTAAAGGTTGAAATCGGTGGACGTCCAGTTCATCAAGGCAAAGACACTCTTTATCCAATAAATTTTTTAGAGGTCTAGGCCACATCCTCGTGGTTTTTTATTTGAATTACTCTTCTACAAGAGCTGTTTGAACATAGGACATACTCAGAACTTAAGGCCTTTGCCATGACGTTAAGTTCATCACAAAATGGGCATTTAAACTCCAAAAAGAGCAACATAGGTGCAGACTTGGCCGTTGCCTGCATTCTTTGCTCGAGGGAATCTAAATCATTTTTATTTTTCTTCGACATTACGACTGGCCTTGGTTCTTGGACCTTCATAACTCGGTTGTATGGGAGAAAAATTAAGGAATATTTATGTTTTTGAAGATTTTTTCACAAGAATGGGAAGGCAAATGCCTTCCCAAAATTTATTTACAAAATAAAAGTTAGTGAAAGTGGAAGAACGAAGAAAACCACAGCAATATAGGCAACCCCGTGGGCCCTATTCTTTAGTGTTCTATCAGCAAGCTTTTCACAAAGCTTTACAGGAACTTCTCTCAATGTTGGATGAACATACCATAACAGCATTCCAGAGATATTAAATAAAAAGTGAACAAGCGCAATCCCAAGTCCTGCCACATTTCCTGTTAAAGCGGCCAGCAGTGCCGTTGCAGTTGTACCTATATTTGCACCTATGGTTATTGGTAAAATTGTTTTTAGTCCTATAACTCCCGCACCTGCCATTGGCACTAAAAGAGAAGTTGTGATCGAGCTTGATTGAACGGCAATCGTCAATAATGAACCGAAGACAATCGCCACATAACCATTTTTGGAAAGGAGATTTTCTATAATTTCTCCTTTGTTAGACTCAACAACCTTTTTCATTATCTTAACAATAAAGCTTAGGGAAAAAATGATTAAGACCGCGGCCGTTACCACCATCGCCACACCTGCCAACACACCTTCAAGTGCCACAACATCTGTAATGAGAGCCTTGACTCCCTTTGCAACAGGTTTAATAGCAGCTTTTAGAGGGGAGTTGTAAGACATTGCCGAGCCGCTTCCATATAATATGGCCGCAAGAGTTGATGCAGACTTTTCAAGAATGCCTGTCATGAGTTCCAAAGGAAGCATTACTGCCACTGTTAGGATGTTAAATAGGTCATGCACTGTTGCCGCCGCAAATGCATTTCTAAAATGTGTTTGATTCTTTAAATAACCCAAAGATACCAAAGAGTTTGTGACACTCGTTCCAAGGTTTGCACCCATTACCATTGGAATTGCACCTCCCAAAGGTAGTGAGCCACTGGCCACAAGGCCCACTATTATCGAAGTTGTGACAGAGGAGCTTTGAAATAAAACTGTGGCAAACATTCCCGAGCATAATCCCAGGATTGGATTTGCTGTTACATTTAATAGCCCCTTTGCAAAACCTCCGCCCAGGAGCTTAAAGGATGAGCCAAGTGTTTTTACACCTACTAGAAATATAAATAAAAGTGATACGACCGCTAGGGTTCTAAGTATAAGGTCAAGGACCTTTGATTTGTCCAATCCTTCACTGGTGATTGCCGTTTGTTGTGTGTTCATTAAGCTCTCCTTGTTAGACAACGGCAACATACCAGAGTCTTCAGGAAAGTTGTGTTAGGGTTTTGTTAAGATGCCTAACTATAGGGTTCTTTTTGGCTTAATGAGCACATTTCCAAAATAGGCACCTGCGACAAGACCCATGCCAATACTGGCGGAATTGAAGATGGCATTAATCCCATCGATAGTATTTTGGCTAAATAGGAAGTTTAACCCCTTGTAATTTATACTTCCTGGGACAAGTAGAATAATAGCAGGAAGTGCGACAATTAAAGAAGGTCTTTGCTTAAATCTTGCAAACAGATTAGAACCGGCCCCAATCACAGTGCCACTGAAAAACGATCCGGCCACAACTCCAAAGTAAGCTGTGCCATATTTGGAAGATGTGAAACTTATAACACCCGCAAGAACAATCCAAAAGGCATCACGTGTGTTTGCTTGAAAGTTGACTACAAATGTTAAAGGCACAAATAAAAGAACAGGCCAGATCCATAGAGGATCCAGCACATAGCCTGTGGCCATAAAGTCCGTGGGAAAAAAAGACTTTGCCACCTGGGCCCCGATATAGGAGCCAAATGAGATTTTTAGCATAATTATCATGGCCCCTGTAAGCCTTGCAGTTCCACTTGTGAGGTTTTGTGAGGAAAGCTCATGAATTGCCATGGTCAAGTTTAGGCCAGGTATGTAGAAGATGATTGCGGCCAAAATGACAAGACCTGGGTTAATAGGGATTTGATAATAAGGAAGAAGAAATGCTCCAAAAGAGGTTGCAAATGCGATGATCGCCTCTGAAATGGTATCAATTCTCTCTGTTTTTACTTTAGAGGTGAATAGGCCAGACGCCAAACAGAATAGACCTGATGCAACTGCATCATGAAGAGACCCTTTAAGTATAATGGCAACACCAAAGGCCAGGATGAAAAGGCTTATATTAACGTGAAGGTCATTAAATCGAGGTCTTCTCTGGAAAATTTCATTAAGAATATTGATTCCTTCAGCGAGGGTGATTTTTCCATCTAGAACGTCGTCTACTGTCTGATCCGCATCACTGAGCTTCTCTAAGTTTATCTTTCCTGGCTCCAAGCGCTCCATTGAGGTGAACTCATCGTGATCTGGCAGCCTGAAATTTGCATATATACTTGTTGGGATGGAGAAAAAGTTCCCCTGGATATTTAACCCTCTAGAAACACCGTAAAGCGCTTTCTCTATCCTGTCCGCACTTGCTCCATAGTGGTGCAAGGCCTTGCCTAGGAGCATTATAAATTCAACTTTTTCTTTGCTGGACGCGTTTTGGTTCATGTTATGCCTTTAAATACCTGCAAAAATGCGCTTTAAATACAAGGTGATTTACGTACTTATTTTTAACAGCGAATCGAAATAAAAGCCATCGGAAATCCAGTGGAAATTAATTTAACTAAAGTAAAAAACATTGTCTTTCTAACCGGTGCTGGAGTATCCCAGGAATCTGGAATTAAAACTTTCAGGGATCAAAACGGCCTATGGGAAAATCACTCAATTGAAGAAGTTGCAACGCCACAGGCCTATGAGCGAGATCCAGCTCTTGTGCACAGATTTTATAACCTCAGAAGAGAGCAGCTAAATCAAGTTGAGCCAAACAGTGCCCATATAGCTATTGGGGAGTTGAGTAAGAGCGAAAAGTATAATGTTTGCGTCATCACTCAAAACGTGGATGACCTACATGAGAGAGGGGGCGCCACAAAAATTTTGCACATGCACGGAGAACTTAGAAAGATCAGAAACAACCATACCGGACAAATCAAATACTTCGAGGGGCAGGTTGAAGAGGCCGACTATGAGATCTGGCGGCCAGATATCGTTTGGTTTGGAGAGGCGATTAAGTGTGGTGATGAAATTCCAGAAGTGATTGAGCAAGCTGATCTGTACATAACTGTAGGGACCTCAAGCCAAGTCTATCCAGCCGCAGGGTTGGTGGGACTTGCCAACAAGTATGGAGTTGCGACAATTGAAATTAACCTAGAGCGAACCAATATGAGCTCCAGCTACCACGAAAATTTTTGGGGAAAGGCCGGTGAGATTGTTCCTGAATTTATAGAAAAGTATCTAAAATGAAATCTAGCTCCAAGCCAGTAACAGCATCGTCATACGTAAGTGATGAATACCTAATCGCCATTGCTTCCAAGTTTTCACTAGAAAACTACCGAAGACCTTCGGAAGAGAAAGACAAGATAAAGATTGTCTTGAAAGAAAAACTTTGTGGCAAAGACGTTATCTTCGACACAGGGTGTGGAGTTGGCGAGAGTTCATATTTATTAGCACTAGAAAACCCTGATAAGGTTGTTTTAGGCGTTGATAAATCTGTTAGTCGAATAGAGAGAAAGAACACCTTCAAACAAAGCCTACCAGGCAACCTCGTTTTAATCCAGGCGGATCTTCAAGATGTTTGGCCTGCCTTGTATGAGCTTCAAGAGCAAGGGGCCCTCAAGGTATGCAAGCAGTATATTTTATATCCTAATCCTTGGCCTAAGCTTAAGGGGGTCAAAAGAAGGTGGTATGCCAATCCAATGCTAAGCTTTATCTTAGGACTAAATTGCGAAATTGAAATAAGGAGCAATTGGAAAAAATATCTTGAGGACTTTTCGACTGTTGTCCAACATATTGCAAAGAGAGAGTGTGCGATGGAGGAGTTTGTTCCAAAGGGATTTTTAACGCCTTTTGAGAGAAAATACCATTTAAGTTCTCAAAGCTTATATAAACTAAATATTTCAGGTGAGAAATGAACCAAGGCTTTATTCTAAATAGTTTCTGGGATGACTCGAAACCACACCCTTTAGAAATTTATGGAACTTCTACGCAAGGTCCATTTCTATTAAGGTTTAACAATCAAGAGCCTTTATTTTTTGTCGGCAAAGGTTCAAGCATTCCCCAAGACATTGGTCATATTAGAGAAAAAGATATTTCCCTAAGAACATTTGAAGGAGAGCCTGTTAAGGCCCTATATTTTGATCGCCTACAAAAGCTTTATGAAGGCAGAGAAAAGCTTTCTCAAAAAGGAATCCGCTCCTACGAAAATGACATTCGTCCAGAGTCCAGGTTTTTAATGGAACGCTTTGTTAATGGGTCTTTGGCATTTTCAGGCGACTATGAAATGCAAGGTAAGTTAAAGGTCTATACCAATCCACAAGTAAAGGCGGAGTGGTTTCGGCCAGAACTATCCGTTCTTTCTTTAGATATAGAGACCGGAATGGATGGAAGTCTTTTCTCTGTGGGACTTAGTTATTTCGGTCCAGAGAAAGAGCGCGATATCGTCTTTATGAGAGGTGATGCAGACACTCAGCTTGAT
>CEUD01006840.1_pt1 | contig 13373 bp, 14 predicted proteins | sample 356481 | NCBI WGS metagenome assembly CEUD01 (sample SAMEA2623314, study PRJEB7988) | marine metagenome | isolation source: saline water (ENVO:00002010), including | reverse complement strand
ATTTCAATATCATTATTTTTTTCTTGAATTTTTTTCATTAATTCTAATTTATTATTCTTATTTAAAATTGTAAAAATAATATTCTTTAATACTTTTCCCGGTAAGATTTTTTTATTTGAACGACACTTTTTAATAATTTTATTATTCAATACCAAATTTTCTAATTTTTGATATGTTATGATATTGATTTTTTGTAACTCATTATAATATTTTCCATAATTTAATTCTTTCAAAAATATTTTTAATTGTCCTCTTCCAACAATATATAATAATTCTACCAATTCTTGATCTCTTTTACTATTTAATCCACCCACATTTATATATTCTTTATGTTGTGAAAAATCACAGAAATTTTTTGGACGATTATTGATATGAACTTGGTTATTATATTTTTTTAATTTTTGACAAAATTGAATGAATTTTACATTATTACTTTTTTTGAAAATATTTAAATAACTGTAAACACGAGAGATATCATTATTTTTTAATAAAAATTCCAAAGAAATAGAATTATCATCATTTGTTAAATATTGAAGAATTTTTTCTTGGACCACTTCTTTATTTTTTGTAAATTTATCTTCATTAAATCTGTGTAAAAATTTCAATATCAAATCATCTGCTACATATTTTTCTGAGTTTTGATATTTATATTTAATAAATGGTTCAATCATTATATTTAATAATTCAATGATATCTTCTTGATCACCAATATATAATAATTCTTTTAATTCTAAATAATCAACATCTTTTAATTGTGTTACATATTTGATTGTATTATCATTCTCTCCTAAATTTAATTTATAAATAAAATTATTCATTCTCATATTTACATCTTCCATTTCAACATCATTATCTTCGAGCATTGAAACAATCATTTTTACTTTTTCAATGATTTTTTTAATATCATCTGATGTATAATTATTTTCATTGATTAAATATTGAATGATAATCGTGATATATTTATTATAATCTTTTTCATCTTCTTTCATTTGTTCAATTTTTGTAATTTCATTATGCATCATTCGTTCATACATTGGATTTTTGATTATGATTTTTGATTTTAAATTCTCAACCAAGATTTCTCTTTCTGTTTCATTTAAATCTTTTAATTTGAAAATATAAAAATTGATTTTATTTTCAAAAATTTCTTGAATTAATTGATTATTCATTTTGAATGAAATAATCGAGTTGTTTGAGAGTTTTGGCGAGTTGTTTTGTTGTGAATTCAGTAGGGCAGAAATGTTTAATGAATAGGTTATAAATATTATTAGAATCAATTTTATTTCATTAATTAGATTCTTTTCTCATTTTTAAAAATTCATCAGTATCATTATATATACATTCTACACAATCTAGGCAACATAAAAAACATGATTTAAACATTTTTTTAAAAATATTCATTTTAGATTATATGTTTTATATAAACTAAAATATTTAATATAAATTTTATTCTAATGCTAAATAACTAAAATCTTGGATATCATCTAAATATTTTTTTTCTCTAATTTTATATTCACATTCACGATTTTTATATTCTTCTATTTCTTTTTCAAATGAACTTAAAAATTTAAATATAATTTTAAATAATTTTTCATTTTTTTCTTCTAAATGTTGAATTTTAATATCTTTATCTTCATTAATTTGTATATATTCTTGTTCTTTTTTCACATATTCTTCATATTCTACTATCAATTTATATAAATCTTCTGTTTTATCATTTAATTCTTTTCTTTCTTCTTTTACACACATTAAAATATATTCAAGTTTTTGTTTTAAATAAATTTTTTTAAAATAATTTTCTTGATTTTGATCTATTAAATCATCTAGTTTTATTTGAGATTTCCAATGACTTTTTGCAATAATTTTAATTAAAAAATTATAAAAAACATAACATAAAATAATATTTGAAATTACTGTTTCTAAACTTAGACTTGACATTTTAATAATCTTATATAATTAATAAATTTTATTATTTTTTTATAATAAATCATTATTTTCACAAATTGCTAACTCAACTCGATCTTCTTTAATTCGATCCATCATTACTTCTTCAACTCGTGGTGAAGATGTTGATTTTTTTTGAAATAAGGGTACATGTTTCAGACATAAAAAAACTACTATATCTGATATAAAAAATAAGAAAGCCATCATTAATCCTCCAATAATACCATATGCAATAGAATATGTTAAAGGCATTGTTACAATAGTAACAAATGCTGGAATTGCATGTCTAGTATTATTCCAATCAATTTTCATTACACTCTTCATCATTAATGAACCAATGATAATTAATGCTGGTCCAGTTGCCCAAGGAGGAATAGATGCAAAAATTGGAGCAAAAACTAAAGATAAAAAGAAAAATAGAGCAACAACAACAGCTGTTAAACCAGTTCTACCACCTTCTTCAATTCCAGCTGCAGATTCAATATATGTTGTAACAGAAGAAGTTCCTAATAATGATCCAAAGATAGTTCCAACTGCATCAGAACAAAAAGCAGCTGTTTGTCCTTCGAAATTACCATTCTCATCAACCATACCAGCATATTCAGCCATAGAAAATAGAGTACCAGCAGTATCTAACATATCAACATATAAAAATGTTACTAAAGCAATCCAAATATCATTACTTCCTAAATTTATATTGTTAAATAAAACACCAGGAGTTTTATCCATTACATGTAAATCGACTACATTTTTAAAATATTCATAACGAGCTTCTCCTAAAAATGTTTCTGGGAAATATGTAAAATCAGTATCTCTAAACCATGAAGTAATTGTAACTAATAGAATAGTAATAAACATAGCTCCGCGTGCTTTATATAACATCAATAAACTCATTAAAGCAAATCCAGCAATACCGATCCATGTAGTTGCACCATCCATTTTTTCATCTACAGGACACCATGTTACACTACCAAAACCAGGGACAAATTCACTAACTTCATTATATAAACCACATCCTCCTAATGTTACTTTAGTTGCAGTATGCGCAGTTACTAATCCAATTCCTTCAGCTGATTGCATTCCTAAATGTGCTAAGAATAATCCAATACCAGCAGTCATTGCATATTTGACATGTTTTGGAATTAAATTCATTAATTTAAAACGAATTCCAGTCATTGATAATGCTAAGAAAATAAATCCTTCAATAAATGTTGCAAATAATGCATTTTCATATGATACTTTACCAGAACCTCTAAATCCTACAACATCATAAGTGAAATATGCATTTAAACCCATTCCTGGTGCTAATGCTAATGGTAAATTAGCAGTTAAACCCATTAATAAAGTAGATACACCTGCAGAAATAGCAGTTGCATAAATTAAATCAATTTTTAAATCTTGTTGACATTGATCATAATCATCTGATGCTCCATCACAAGTACCTCCACTATCTCCTAAAATTGCAGCATTAACTGCTAAAATATAACCCATTGTGAAAAATGTTACTGTTCCAGCTCGTAGTTCTGTTAAAATAGTAGAACCTCTTTCTTCAATCTTAAAATACGATTTAACTTTTTCACATCCGTCATTCCAGAATCTCTTAAGAGTTTCCATTTTATTTTTATGATTTGATTACAGCTTATCAATTTTATTTTTTTTTTTTAATATTTTATTAGTATATAACAAAATGTGTATATTTAAAAATTTTAATAAAATATTTGGTGAACCAGGTAAAGGTTTACATAGTATAAGAATATTGAATATAGCAGTAGTAGATGTTGTAATGACAATATTATTTAGTTATATGATAAGTAAAAAATATAAATTAAATTTTAAAAAAACACTATTAAATATGTTTTTAATTGGGATTATTTCTCATGAAATATTTTGTGTTAAAACAACAATAAATAAATTATTATTTAAATAAATGTTTAATATATAAAATGATTTGGTTTACAGGTAATGAAGAAAAAAATTTTTCTGAAAGAAATATGAAAAATGTCATATATAATTTAAATATACCTGGATTAAATTCGTATTTTGATCATAATGATGCTTATGTAGAAGTAAGAGGATTAGTACATAGAAGTCAATGGACATCAGATAATCCAGATCATAGATATTGGATAAGAGTTTTAGTTTTTGATGAATATGGTATGCCTGTTATGGGATTATCTGCATTACATATTTTTTTATGTTTTCATGTTTATAATCAAAATCCACATATGAATCGAAATTATGTAGGAAGTTGTATAACACCTGAACCAATTCAATTAAATGGAGATTATCCAGATACTTCTCCATTCTTTGGTAATTGGGAAGCAAGAGCATGGTCTAATGGACCACAAATTAGAAAAAATCCACATTATAAAAAAGCAACACCTAAACAATTAGAAAAAATGAAAGCAAAATCAAGTAAAAGTCCAGAAGCATTAGCATTAATGAAAGGATTATTAGAACAGGCAAAAAAACAATAATTAATTTTTATTCTTATTTTTTTTTTTATAAAAATAATAAGAAACAGTTACAGAAGTACAAGTTAATAACATACTACCAAATAAATATTTATAAAAATTAGATTTTGGTTTTTGAATTTTTTTTGGTACTACTTCATCAACTATTTGTTCGGGAATATCCTCATCATATTCATAATTATTATCATTGAAATAAATTATATGTTGTTCTCTAGCAACTGGATATTCATATTCTAAAAATGATTGATTCTTATTATTAATAATACTATTTAAGAATTTATAATAATTATTTGGTCTATTTGCAATAGTATTATTTTCCATTTTATATAGTATAACAATATATTATCATATTTAATATGTTTTTATATGTTTTATTTGATTATGATGTTTTAGTAAATTTAAATATGGATGAATTAATTTATATTTGGATTTTTGAGATTCAGATATTTTTTTTCTTTTATCTAAAGAAAAAACTTTAAACCATAATTTTAATTTTTCAGAAGATGTAATTTTTTTAGATTTAAAAGCAATTGCGACACTTTTTAAATTACTATTTTCATCTAATTTTTCTTTTTTTAATATTCTATAAACTTCTTTAATATCTTCTTCTTCTACAAATTTTTCATTATGAAATTTCTGATTTTTATCTAAACCATATGTTCTTAAATCTTTATCATTATAAAATCCATATAAATCTTTTAATTTAAGTTTACCAGCTTCTACTCCATATTCATTTATTTCTTTAGGAATCGGTATAAATCCAGCCTCTTTTTGATACCAAGTTTTTCCATATTCATATAATTTAATTATTTTTAAAAGAACTCGTGTTTCTACTTTACCATTTTCATCTTTTAATTCTAATCGAGAATCATCAGATAATTCAGATTCTTCTACTTTAAAAATTTTATTTATTTTATCTACTAGATTAAGAATATATGAACCACTTAAAGATAATAAATATTTTGATCTTTTAATTCCACATACATTTTTATTAATATTATGAATATATGATTTTTTAAAACCTCTAAAATTTTTATAATCTGGATGTTGTTTATTCTCTTTTAATTCAAATTTTAAACAATATTGTTTTTTTTTATCAAAAATTTCTAATAATAACGCTTTTTTAACTTTTTTATCTTTTTTATCTTCACCAATTGGTATTTTATATGAACAATTTAATTTAAATTCATGATTAATTAATCTATTTTTAATATAAAAACTATAATTTTTAAAACTAGTAGAAGTTTTTCCTTTAAAAGTATTAGTTACATAATCTAATAATACTTTTTTACCTTCTTTCTGATTTAAACAATAAGTATTTTTTTTACAATTCATTATATATTTTATATAATATAATAATATAAATAAGATGAATAATTTAATAATATAAAAAAATAAATTTAATATATATATATTGCTTATGGAAAGTCGAAATAATAAATTTATATCAAATATTAATCTTAAATATAGGGAATTTAAAAAAGATATTTTATCTACAAATATTGGAAATAATATTTGTAAAACTATTAATAATAAAACCAAACAATCTATTTTTCAATATCAAGAATTTTTATTTAAATATATGACAGATTTAAATAATTTTGGAAATAAAAAAAAATTAGATAATAGAGGTTTATTAATTTATCATGGATTAGGTTCTGGTAAAACTACAAGTGGTATCTTATTAAGTGAATCATGTAGAAAATATAATTTAGATAGTAAAGATGAACATTATAAAACAGAAAAAGAATATAATAGAAAAGTTATTTTAATGATTCCTGCAAATTTATTTTTTGATCCTTGGATTAAAGAAATATCTTCTAGATGTTTTTCTAATTGTGATATTCGTGATGCAATTAATGAAATATTGAAAAAAGAAAAAAAAGAAAAAAAACAAAAAGAAAAAATAATTAAAAAATTATTAGAATTTGATTATCATATTATTCATTATAATGCACATTCTGTAAAAGGTGGATATAGAGATAAATTATTACATATTAATTCTCGTAAAAATTCATTAAATAAATATATTAATAAATATTCTGAACGAAATAATGTTTTCGATGATAGTGTTGTTATTATTGATGAATCTCATAATTTTATTAATATGATTAGTAATAAATTAAAAAATGACAAAGAAGTAGATATATATAATGATTTAAAAAAATGTATAAATTCTAGAATCATTTTATTATCTGGTACTCCAATTATCAATGATCCATTTGAAATTGCAATTATTTCTAATATTATAAGAGGTACAACTTTTAAAAATAAAAAAATAAAATTTGGAGATAATTATTTTGACTTTCAAGAAAATTTTATTAATTCAAGTATGAATAATATGAAAAATCAAAATATGTTAAGAAGAAGATTAAATGGTATTATTAGTTATAATAAAGGTATTAATGAACAAGTTTTTGCTAAAAAAATTGAAGAAAATATATATGTTCCTTTTAGTTTTGATCAAGAACAAGGTTATCTTATTGCTGAAAAATTAAAAAATAAAAAAATAGAATTTAAAAATACAAGTTTTGATACTACTTCTTTATTTAAAAGAAAAGCTTCTAATGTTATTTTACCAAGTTATCTTTTTGATAAAAAAAAATTAAAAAAAAAAAAATTAAAAAAAAATAAAAATTTATTAAATTTAGAATATTTTATGAAACCTGATAAAGAAAATAAAAAATGGTGGGAAAATAAAAATTATTTATTAGATCAAACTATTACAAAAGATATTCAAAAACAAATTTTTAAAATTTTAGATAATGATGATAAACCTTTACATATTGATAATGATTTACATAATATTTCTAAAAAAGTTTATCATATTATTAAAAAAATTAAAGAATCTAATGGTCCAGTTTTAGTTTTTTCTCAATTTGTTGGTGTATATGGTATTCAATTTATTGCAGAAGCATTAAAACAAAATGGTTTTACTAATTATAATGATAAAAAAAATAAAAAATCTGGTGAAAATGGTACTTTTATTAAATGGACTGGATTAGAAAGAAATATTCAATCAAAAGAAATTTTTAATGATTTAAAAAATCAAAAAGGTGATATTATTAAAGTTTTTTTAATGACTTCTTCTGGTAAAGAAGGTATTAATTTACTCAGTATTAGACAAATACATATTCTTGAACCTTGGTGGAATAATACATTAATAAAACAAGTAATCGGTAGAGGTATTCGTATTTGTTCTCATGATCATATTGATAAAAAAGATTTTATTGATTTTCGTTATAAAAAAGAATTAAAATCTTATAATAATAAAATTGTTAATGTTTTTAAATATTATGGTTTTATTGATTTAAGAAATGATAAAGAATATTCTAAAGAATTATTAATTCAACGAATGAAACATAGATCTATTGATTATAATATGAAAGAAATTTCTGATAAAAAAGAAAAATATCAAAATATTTTATTAAACTTAATGAAAGAAATTGCTATTGATTGTGATATTAATTCTTTACGGAATGATGAAAATATTATTTGTTTTATTGATAAAAATTATAATGATTATTTTGATAGTTGGAATATTAAAGATGATGATATACCTATGATTAAAAAAAAATATATAAAAATAAACAAAAATAATGAATTATTTTTTAAAGATCAATTTAATAATATTTATAAATTAAAAAATAAAAAAACTAATATTGATATTCAAAATTTAGATAAACATATTTTAAAAATTGGTATCTTAAAAAATCATAAAATTATTTTTGATAATCAATATTATAAAAAAGAAATTATTCATGAATATAAAAAAAAATTAGTTCCAAAGAAACCAGAAAAACCTCATATTTATAGTGTAAAAATAAAAGATTTAAAAAAAATATTAAAGAATAATCAACATTTATCTGTTAATCAAATTTTACAAAAAATTCTTGATGAATATTCTGGTATTGATTCTCAAATGAAAAAAGATATTAAAAAAAATATTAAAAAATATGCTTACGAAATGCTTAAATCTCCAACACCAGAAATTAATCAAGTTGGTATTAAAAATATAGAAGAATGTATGAAAATGATTATTAAAGATATTAAAAAATCTAAAGAATATAAAGATTTACCAAAAAATATTGGTAAATCTAAATTAAATAAAAAAAAGTTATGTGAAGCTATTAGTAAAAATTAAAAATTATTTTTATATTCTCTTTGTTTCTTTCTTTCTTTAGTTCTATTTTTATTTTTTTTTCGTAAAATATTTCCAGTATAAGTCATTCGATAACATTTATTACACTTTCCTTCTAATAAATCATTTTCTGTTCGTTTATTAATTGGTTGATTACAATTTTTGCAAAAATTTTGATCTTTATGATAATTTTCTTTTTCAATTTTTTTTTCCATTTTTATATGTTTAATCATTTTAATATATATTCTACTACTATTAAAATTTATTATCAATTTTATTCAAAAAACTGATAAATTGGTGTTCTATGCAAATGAATGCATGTTGTACAGATGCGGGTACCTCTGCTTCTTAGTCGTTGTAATTCTAAATTTTTATTTTGAATTTCTTGTCTTAAGGAATATAATTGTTGTTGTAATTTTTTATTATTAGAAATTATTACTTGATTATGTCGTCTTTCTCTTCTTTCTTGTTCAATTTCATCTAATCTTTCATCTTGTTCTCTTCTTAATCTTTTTTCTTCTGTATTAATTTTATCATAAATAATATGATTTAATGCATTTTTTAAAGAATTAATTTTTTGAATATTTGTATATTTTTGTGTACTTTGCATAAACATATTCCAATCACAATTAGTAATATGTCTATTATATTCATTTTTCGTAATTAAATTAAAATCTAATCTATTAAAAAAATTTACCATTTTACAAATATTTTTACCTTGTGCCTGTTCTTTTGTCCATTTTTTTTGTCTAACAATTCTATAATATTCTTTTCTTTCTTCTAATCCACCATAATAAGGACTTATAATTTCAGTTATTACATATAATCTCATTTTTGATTTAAAAATTTTTTCATTTTTATCAGAATTATAAAAAATAAAAAGATCATTAACTTCTGCATTTAATGGAACTGTCCATGTAATATAATTATCTTTTTTCATACAATATTTCGTTTCATATACAAAATCTTTTATTTTATAAGTAGATGTTGATACAATACCATGGCAAAAATAATTATCCATTTCGTCTTGTTGTTGCATTTGTTGTTGCATATTAATTTACTTATTATATTTTATTATTCAATTTTATTGAAAAATAAAAACATTATGTTATAATATAAAAAAAAAAATGGGAGGAATATATTCATATATGTATACAGTCAATCGAAAATATGGATGGAAAAGAGATGTATTTGATCATAGAGATCAAGTACACAGATTTGCATCAACTGATAAAAAATCATTAGATTTATCTACTAGTGGACCACAAGAAATATATGATCAAGGAGAATTAGGATCTTGTACTGCAAATGCAATAGCATTCGCTTTTGAATTTGATGAATATAAACAAAATACACCTAATAATAAATTTACTCCATCTCGTTTATTTATTTATTATAATGAACGAAATATGGAAGGAAATGTATCTACTGACTCAGGAGCAGAAATTAGAGATGGTATAAAATCAATTAATAAAATCGGTGTATGTCCTGAAACTGTATGGCCTTATGATATTTCAAAATTCACTGAAAAACCAAAAAAAGTATGTTACAATATTGCTAAACATCATAAAACTATTCAATATCTACGCGTTATTCAAAATATGAGTCAATTAAAAGCTGCATTATCAAATGGTTATCCAGTTGTTTTTGGATTTTTAGTATATGAATCTTTTGAATCAGAAAAAACTGCTACTTCCGGTATTGTTCAAATACCTAAAAAAGATGAACAAGTATTAGGTGGACACGCAGTTGTTTTAGTTGGTTTTAATGATACTACTGAAATGTTTAAAGTAAGAAATTCATGGTCAAATAAGTGGGGAGATAAAGGATATTGTTATTTTCCATATGATTATATAAAAAATCCAAATTTATGTTCTGATTTTTGGACTGTTGAAAAAATTATGTTATAAACCTTCATCATTTATATTAACATCTGATTGAATTAAAATCTGTGGAACTCTAATTACTGGTTCTTGAACTACTGGTTCTTGATGATGATGATGATGAACTCGATAAGAACTACCGTATGACCTTCTTCCACCTCCAATAACAAAAATTAAACAAAGAAATATAGCCATCATCATAAAAAATCCACCGATTATTTTGCCAACCAGATAGTTATTATCAGTTCCAACACATTGATATCTTTTTTTATCATAACAATGACTTTCTGAATATTCATGAGATTCTACAAAATCTAATTCATCGCATAAAGGTCCATTATATATTTCAAATTCAACAGTATCACCAGTATCACCACTACATTCTATATATACATATTTATCATTAGATAAAGACATACATTCATTAATTTTATATTCATATGTATTACTCAACCCTTTACAATTATTTCTTTTATATTCAATGATATGCAGATGTTTTCCACGAATTGAATATGTTAATATAGGTAATAATAAATAAAAGAAAATCATCTTTTTTTTATTTATTTTTTATGAATCAGTTTTATAAATTTTAAATACTTCATATTCTCGAATAATACAATAACATTGACGATGTTGATTCAACATTTCTTCTTTAGCACCATAATCTTGACCTTTACAATTAAATGATTGACCAGATCCATATCCCGAATTATTATTTTCATGACATCTATTTGTAATCCATAAATCATTACCTCTACCATATAATGGTCCATATCCTTCATAATTCCACATTGCTTGTTCACCTACTAGTTCATTTTTCTTAAATCCAAAAATTTTCATTCGTGGTCTTACACACCATAAAAATGCAGTTGAATCAGTTTGGTTTTGAATGTTTTTATTCCATGATCTATTTGAATATCCACCATATACATGATCATATTCATTTTGAACAATAACAAGTGTTGGTCCTTGTTGATCACATTTTTCATGAAATGTATTAGAATTAAATTTATGTTCTGAAGCACGAAATAATAATTCAGTTGAAAAATTTCCTATTTTATCATATAGTAAATTTTTTAATTTTTCTTCTTCTGAAAATAAAATTTTAGAATCTATATTAATTATAGTATATTTTATTATTAAATTAGTTAATACAGTAGGAAAAATACTAAATATTAATGTTTTAGAATTTTCATTAAAATTTTCTTGAATAAAAAAAATTATAATATTTTCTGAAATTTTTTTATTTTTTTTTTTATTTTTTTTTTTTTTATTTTTTCGAAAAAAAAAGATAACGATCCTAACAACATTATAATTTTTAGTCTACAATAAATTTTAATATAATAAGTAAGTTAAATTAAATTATAAAAAATTTTTTATGATTTAATTTTTTCATTTAGAAAATATATATAGTCTAACTATGTCTATACTTTATGATGATCTCATCTCAGTTTTATTTGATTATACTTGTAACAATTCATGTTTTTTAATTTATATTAAAAAAAATCATTTTAATATAAGTAAAAATATGTATATCAATTGTTACCAGTTATGTAGACAATCGATTCTATCTTTAGAATTTGTTGATCTATTTTATAATCAAATAAAATGGGATGTAATTTCGCGTTATACTTTACTTGATGAAGCTATCTTATATAAATATCATAATAAATTAAATTGGAGATATATTTCTTTATATCAAAATCTCTCTTTAAGTTTTATTCTTTATAATTATGATTGGTTACATGAAAAAAAATTAAAACATAATAAAAATTTTTCAAAAAAATTCATCCAAGATATTATTTTGAAAAGAAAAGGTGATAAATTTATGTTTAAATTAATTAATTCTAATAAAAGATATAAAAAATTAAAATATTTATACAGCTGATGGTGGAGCAGCTGAATTTACATTAGGATAATTATATGCAGGTTGTACTACTTCACCATTAGGTGCTGATCCTGCTGAATAATTAGGTAGTTGTTGAGGAGGTACTACACTGAGATCTCGGCGAGGTTGTTGTTGCATTACCATATGTACTTGTTGCATTGGAACCATTTGTCCATTAACCATTTGCATTTGTACTTGAGGTTGTTGCATTGGAACCATTTGTAATTGTGGTTGTGCTGGAGCCATCTGATTTACTACTAAAGTAGTTGGACGACAACAACAATATCTACAAAGAAAAACAAAAGCAATACAAAAAATAACTGAACAGATACTACTAACAATTGCTGCTACAGGATCATAATCATGATGATTATGATGACCTGTTAATAAAGTTCCTTCCATACATGTATTAAGATGAAATTGTTGGTTCATCATCATCATACTACTACTACTACAATCATATCCAAGATAAAAATTAATTTCGACAATACTTATACTAGAATATAAAGGTTCTACACAATAAGAAGTTCCATCATCATTCAAACATGTACATTCATGCATTGGAAAATCTTGAGTATGTCTTCCATATCCATTACAATAACTATTATCAAATTCTTGTAAATGAATATAATCATAGTATTGTTGACCATCAATATTGACATAATGACCTTCTTCTGAATCAGAAGAAGAAGACCATGAACCAGAATCTGAACTAGAATCATCACCACATTCCATTGTTTCACAATCATATCCATTATTATCACAATGTTCATCTAAAAAACAACTATGATACCAATCATTATGATCTTCACCTTGATCAGATCCAAATTGACACCAACAGTCACCACCACCATAATTTGCAATATCACATCCGGCATCTCTTGCCATTACAATACAAGTTTGTTCACAATCTGCCCATCCAAGTGAATATTCTCCATCTGTATTAATATTACTATTAAGCCAATTACAATATTCACCATCCATAGGGGTTTGTGATAATACAATACTTGGGATCAACAGTAAAGATTTGAACATTTTTTTTT
>CEUD01123196.1_pt1 | contig 13374 bp, 11 predicted proteins | sample 356481 | NCBI WGS metagenome assembly CEUD01 (sample SAMEA2623314, study PRJEB7988) | marine metagenome | isolation source: saline water (ENVO:00002010), including | reverse complement strand
CTCTTGTACCCTCAGCGTAAGCCATGTAGAGCTGGTTGGAAACGTCCTGGTGATCCTCTCGAGTGGTCTCCTCACCGATGCCATCTTTCATGAGTCTGCTGAGACTCGGGAGAGGATTCATTGGGGGGTAGATTCCTCTGAGGCTAAGTTCCCGCTCCAAAATAAGCTGCCCCTCAGTGATATAGCCTGTAAGGTCCGGGACTGGATGAGTCTTATCCCCTGCAGGCATTGAAAGTATAGGCATCAGGGTTACAGAGCCTGGTCTACCCTGTATCCTGCCCGCCCTTTCGTAGATAGTAGCGAGGTCGCTGTAGAGGTAGCCTGGATAACCTTTACGAGTAGGAACCTCCTCCCTCGCGATGCTGATCGTTCGGAGTGCCTCCGCGTAGTTGGTCATGTCGGTTAGGATGACGAGGACGTGCATCCCCAAGTCGAATGCGAGGTATTCTGCGATAGTCTGGGCGATACGGGGGGTGACGATACGCTCGATTGGTGGGTCATCCGCGAGGTTGAGAACGAGAACGGACTTGCTCAGAGCCCCGGTTTTCTCGAACTCCGCTCTGAAATAGTCTGCTTCCTCATTTTTTATTCCCATGGCCCCAAAGACAATGGCGAAGTCAGTCTCTTGGCCGGGGATAGTAGCCTGCCGTGCGATCTGGGCGGCCATCACGTTGTGAGGCAGACCTGACTCGCTGAAGATGGGAAGCTTCTGGCCACGGACGAGGCTGTTCATACCGTCGATGGCGCTGATCCCGGTCTGGATGAACTCGCTAGGGACATCTCTGGCTGCAGGGTTGATGGTCCCGCCATTTACATCTCTCCGGTCTGTGCTCAGTGGGACAGGTATGCCGTCTAGGGGCTGGAAGCTGCCGCTGAAGACCCTGCCGATGAGCTCCTCACTCATTGGAATCTTTAGAGTCTCCCCGGTGAACCTTATCTGGACGTTTAGGTCCATCCCGCTGGTGTCCCCAAAACACTGAACCATTGCCCAGTCCCTGCTAACGTCCAAAACAGAACCAGTCACTATTTCTCCAGTGGGTCTCCTGATGTTCACAATCTCATCAAAAGCGACTCCTTTGACCCCCTCCACCATAAGAATCGGGCCCTTGATTTCACTGGTGGTCTTGTAAATCATCCCTGATTGTTCGGTTTCCATTACAGTTTCACCTCATACCGCTCCGCGAGGGCGTCCCTCTGCCTGAGGATCGCCTTACTCGCTTGCTCTATGGGCTCGACTCCGGCCCTCTCCTTGAGGCGCATTAGTTCGGTGACGATGTCCATTTCCCTCACCTGTTCAATGGGTACACCCGACTTCACGAGGGGGTCCACCTTAGTGTAGAACTCAATGAACACTTTGAGTAGGGCAGTCTGCTTCTCAGCCTCGCAATAGGTGTCGACATCGTGAAATGCGCTTTGAACAAGGAAGCCCTCCCTGAGCATCTCCGCCAGTAGTAGCACGAGCCTCTGCTCGTCCGGGAGAGCCTTTTCCCCAATTATCCTGGCGGTCTCTTCGATCTCCGAGGCCTCCTCTAATAGCCTTAGTGCCTGAGTCCTTGATTCTTCCCACCCAGGATCAAGGCTAGCCCACCATCGAGCAGCAACTTCCAAGTAACGCGTAAAACTCCTTAGCCAGTTGATAGCCGGGAAGTGGCGCCTGTAAGCTAGGTCTGTATCCAAAGCCCAGAAGGTACCAATGAACCTAAGGGTATGGGTGGTCACGGGTTCACTAAAGTCTCCGCCGGGGGGAGATACGGCCCCTATAAGCGTGAGACTGCCTAACTTTCTGCCGTCCCCCATAACGACGCCCCTGCCTGTTCTCTCATAAATCTGGGCGATCCGGTCCGAGAGGTAGGCGGGGAAACCTGCCTCAGCAGGGATCTCCTCGAGACGCCCTGAGATATCCCTGAGAGCTTCAGCCCATCGTGACGTAGAGTCAGCCATAATAGCGACGTCGTAACCCATGTCCCTGTAGAACTCTCCGATGGTAACTCCCATATAGATGCTGGCCTCTCTTGCGGAGACGGGCATATTAGAGACGTTCGCGATGATGACCGTCCTCTCGATGAGCTTGCTTCCGCTTCGGGGATCCTCGAGTTCGGGGAAGTGGGCAACTACGTCGGCCATCTCGTTTCCCCTCTCCCCGCACCCGATATAGATTATGATATCAGCGTCAGACCACTTGGCAACCTGTTGAAGGGTAACCGTCTTGCCTGTCCCGAAGCCACCGGGGATTGCAGCTGCACCGCCTTTCGCCACGGGGAAAAAGGTGTCGATGACCCTTTGACCAGTCATAAGGGGCATCTCCAGAGGGAGACGTTCTTTGATGGGTCTAGGGATCCGCACTGGCCAGGTCTGCATCATTTTGATTGGCACGATGCCTGAGCTGGTTGCAATCTCTCCAATGACGTCGGTAACGGTGAACTCCCCCGACATGATTGATTTGATGGTGCCTGACTGTTTAAGGGGTACTAGCACCCTGTGCTCAAAGGACACCGTCTCCTGGACAACCCCAAGGACATTACCCCCCTCTACCTTGTCACCGGGTTTGACCTTAGCCTCAAATCTCCATTTTGCCTCCCTATTGAGGGGCGAGATATTAGTCCCTCTGGAGACAAAGGGCCCCGTAAGTTCCCAAAGCTCCGTCTCTGACCTCTCCACGCCGTCCACGATCCGGCCCATAAGGCCAGGACCGAGTTCAGCGACAAGGGGGACTCCGAGGTCTGCAACCGGCTCCCCGGGTCTGAGACCGCTAGTTGCCTCGAAGCACTGTATATAAGCGGTCTCCCCGCTGAGCCTAACTATCTCTCCCATAAGTCTGAGGTCCCCGACCTCGGTAAGGTCGCCGATCTTTGGCTCCTCGTCGAAATGGGCAACGATGAGGGATCCATTAATTCTCTCGATTGTTCCAATAATTGACATTTACAGCACTCCTAGATTTTCGGCGATCTCGGACTCGAGCCTCGCCCTGACGTTTGCAAGCCTGCCCTCAAAGGTGTTATGGTAGGTCTTATTACCGTCGCTATTCCTAACAACAACACCCCCAACGACGTTGAGGGGATCCGAGTCAACGCTGATTCTAATCTCACCTATCGATTTCTTTAAAGCCATATGGATATTACCTAAGTTTTTTTCAAGATACTCAAGGTCAGCCTTGTTCGCTGAAATAATGAATTCCTCGCCGCCAATTGCGGTGGCAGCCTCTGTGATTAGCGAGATGAGGACCCGACCTTTGTCAACAGTGGCCTCGCCTCCCATTGCCACACCTTGGAGCCTCTCTAGAACTTTATCGAAGATTCCAACTAGAATGGACTGGCGGGTTAGCAGGATGACCTTCCTGCCCTCAAGTTGGGCTGCCCCAATTATCCTGTCTCTCGTGGCGTTGAGATCAGAGCCGATCATACTGAGGATCTCCGCCTCAGAGTTAGCGATAATACGGGCCACCTCCTCTACGCCCGACCTTTTAATCTTTCTAACTTTGTTTTCTGTATCCTCTAGGAGTTTGTTCCTTTGCTCGATAACTCTTTCGATGAGATTGGCCTCGAGATCCATGGTGGATTTGCTCATTGGCGGAGCACCTCTTTCATCACCGTCTCTATAGCCTCTCTTACTTTATCTTCCGGAACGTCCTTGAGAGCCTCAGCTTGGACTTGGTAATCCTTAAGGATCTTCTTAGCTTCCTTTTTCGCCTTCTTTTCCTCATCCTTAAGGAGCTCCTCGATCCCGGTGCCCCTCTGAGCCATGGCCCTCTTCCTAGAGGCCTCGTTATTAGCAGCAGTAATCTTCTCGTTGGTGGTGCTCTGTGCCTCTGTAATCATGGCCTTGGCCTCGACTTCAGCATTGACTAAGAGTTTCTGGAGGCGCTCTCCTATTGATAATACACTTTCCGTACCCATTTCATCACAGCTCTAAACGTGTTCCAATAGCAAGGGAAACAACTTCCTGGAGCTCCTCCATTCTCATCCCAGTCTCCATCGTGAAGTCAGGGATGAGGGCGAAGACAGGCGTAATCTCCCCCTTACTCATAACAGCCTCCCGGACGGGTCGTGTCTGTATTGCAAAGCGCTCAGGGATTACTATGAATTGAAATTGACCCTCGTTGACGAGACGATCCAAAGTCTGCGCTACAGCATCCCCGGAGCTGCTCTCAAAACCCGCAGCCCCAATCAACTCGAAGGTGGTGATAAAGGAGGGGGGTCCTATTACGGCAACACTCATGTCTTAGATGCTCAGGGGCTCTTGATTAAAAAAACTTCTGTAATACTTTTCATCGCGCGCATGAATCGTCCCAATATCGGTTAAATCGTTTTATTTATTTTAACCGTTAAAACAGATGTACATTATATACACATTTTATCAACATCTTAGTTCAACCCATTCAGTTATCCCCACGGTAAATGTTCAAAGAACACCTCTAGTGGTTTTGTAATGATAATGGGCCAGATGCCGAATAATATGAGTAGGGAGCTCATTGCAAATAAAGCTACGATCATTGGAATGGGTTCTTGCCTTAAATCATCGAATTGTTTCGGTAACTTGCCGTAGAATACCCTCCATACTGTCTTAAATTCGTAAGCGACTGTAACTATAGTAGCTACTGTCGCCGCTAGTATCGCAATTATCCATTCGAGAGGGGAGCTAACAAGAGCTCTCTCAAAGGCGCCAGTGAGGAGTATAAATTTTGACTTAAATCCAACCGAGGGTGGAAGACCTCCAATGGTTAGGAAGCCCACGAGGATTGCGATCATGGATGAGGGTAACTTTTCGGCTAATCCTCCTAGCTCATCCATATTTCGTGTACCTGTCCTATACAGTATGGCTCCGGATACCAAAAAGAGCAGGGAAATGGCGAGTCCGTGGCTGATACTATATGAAACAGCCCCAAGGACACCGTGGAACACATAAGTAAAAACGCCTAGAAAGCAATAGTTCATCTGGCTCATGCTTAAGTAAGCTACTAAACCCTTTGTGTCACTCTGCCTCAAGGCCATGACACCGGCGTAGAGAATCGTCAGTAGTGCCCAGAGTTCAAGCCAGCCACTAATCCCGAACATGACCTCACGGAAGGGGACGAGCAGCCTTGCTAAGGAGTACGTCCCTAGCACAACGGATGTCGCCCCCAGGACCGCACTAACAGGGGTAGGGGCCTCTCCATAGGTGCTTGGGAGCCAGCCATGGAGTCCTAGGGCACCAATCTTTACAAGGATCCCTAGGGTGAATGCTAAACCGATCCAAGTTCCTATCGGACTTTCCGATATTCTCCATAGATCAGCGATTTCAAAGCTTCCGATATACTGGTAAGCAAATAACATCCCTGTAAGTAGGAAAAGCGCCCCCACACTGGTCCAGATAAAATAGGTCAGAGATATTTTTTCACGTTTACCATAGCCAAAGATGAAAATAAGGAACCATGAAAACACCACCGCACACTCGAAGAAAAGGTAGAACTCAATGAGGTTGGTCGAGAGGATAGACCCTAGAACGCTCCCCACATACAGTAAATAAAAGGTGTAGTAAATAGCATATTTACCATCACTCTCCACAATATCCCCTCTTTTCATCCGACGTCTCATATACGGAATGGAGAATAACACGGAGAATGCAAAAACGAAGATCATTGTGAAGAGTATTGGAACGCTCAGCCCATCTCCAAGTAGTCCAAACGTAAGTTTCACCGGTGTCGTCGTCCATAGGTATTCTTCAAGGAGGTTGTGCTTATGAGCCGTCAACACAAGGGGAGCCGTTATCAATGTTATGAAGAGTAAGATGATGAACGGCCCCCAATCAAGGCTTTCACCGAATCTTTTCCTCAGAACATAGATGATTGGCGCAGATATTATTGGTAAGAAAACCACAAACGCCAGCAAACCATTAATCATTTCTCTTCAATCCTCCTCATTACCCGGGGACTAGTACCTGGACAATCTGAATAAGGGGGTCCAGGATGACTTTAGGATAGATGCCAAGAACCACAGAGAGGACACTTATTATGATTAAGGGAGCTGTCATCGTAATTGGAGCCTCTTTTACATTATTCAGATGTTCCGGTGTTGGGCCAAAGAAAATGCGTCGTATGGTCCAAGTTGTGTATCCTATTGTAAGCGCGGTTGAAATTAATGCCGCGAAGGTTACTGCCAGATCGAGGGGGGAGGTAACCAACCCCCGGTTTATGGCGCCCATGAACACCATCATCTTAGAGATAAATCCTATCGTTGGCGGTATGCCTGCAATATTCATAACCCCTATGGTAAAAGCAACGGCCGAAATTGGCATCTTCCCAGCAAGACCTCCTAGTGATCTGATATCGCGGATGCCGCTCTGATGCATTATGGCACCCGCCGATAAAAAGAGAGCAGCCTTACCCAATCCGTGGCTGACATAGTGTAGCATAGTCCCAGATATCCCAAGGGGTGTGTTACTAGCTATGCCGATGATAAGATAGCCCATCTGGCTCATGCTTGAATAGGCAAGGAGCCGCTTTATATCGGTCTGGGCTAAAACCATTAGACCTCCGTAAACCATAGTCACAAATGCCCAGATCAATACTATCCAATGAATACTTTGGAAGGCACTTTGGATTGGAACTAGAATCCTGACTGTGGCATATGCGGCCAAGCCGATCATAGCCGGGCTTAGCAGGGCGCTTATGGGTGTAGGTGCCTCTGTGTGGGCATAGGGCAGCCATATGTGTAAGCCAAAAGCCGCCATCTTGATAAAGAAACCTAGGAGCATGGATATAACAATAAACGTTGACAGGGGATGACCGTTAAGCTTGGCTAGATCTGAGATCTCGAAACTATGTAGCACAGCATGGGCGGTAAGTGCGCCTGTGACAAATAACACCGCTCCGACTATGGACCAGAGAAGGTAAGTCAGAGCTATCTTCTCCCTCTCCCCATATCCGTATATATTTATCAAAGCCCAGGAGGGAATTATCATCAGCTCAAAGAAAAAGTAGAACTCAAATAGATTAGTTGATAGAGCAACTCCCATCATACTGGTGGCATAAGCGAGGTAAAGGGCGTAGTAGGTCGCATAGGCTTTTTTATTATCTTCGTGGTATTCCTCGTGAACCTTGTGCTCCATATAGGCGGTAGAATATATGACGATCAAAGCAGAAAGGATGGCTACTGTAAGGACAATGGGCAAGCTCAAGCCATCAAGAAGTAGTCCAAACCTAAGCCCTGGCAGCCAGAAGAAGTACTCGCCAATAGGCCCTAGAGAGATCGTAGGCATGAAGTTTATGAACGTGACCACGCTAAAAGCGAGAGGGATGAGGGCTATCCAACTAACTTTTTTACCGATTCTTCGGCCGATTGCATAGACTATTGGCATGAACAGAATAGGCGCAAGTATCGCAATCCATAATGGTGTAAACATCATTTAAACCCCCAAAACACGAACAAGGAAATCTGTGACAAAACCTGGAAAGATTCCAAGGATCAGAGACGCAACTGCAAGGACTAGAGGGGGAACTGTCATGATTGGTGGAGCCTCCTTAACTTCTTTCAGATGATCTGGGAGGGGACCGAAGAAAATTCGCCATATAGTCCAGAGAGAGTAACCTAGGGTAATTACGGTCATGAGGATTGAGATGACGGATATTACGATCATCTCAATTGAATGCTCGAGCGCTCCTGTAAAGAGACCCAAGAAGATTGTCCATTTTGACATAAATCCGATCGTTGGGGGGATCCCGGAGATACCGAAGAAGCCAATGATAAACAGGGCACCGGTAAGTGGCATCTGATCTATCAATCCACCAAGTTCTTTAATGCTCCGTGTCCCCGTTTGGACAATGAGAATTCCAGCAATAGCGAAAAGGATACCCTTAGAGATGCCATGTGTGATATAGTGGAAGATAGCCCCGGTAAGACCAATGGATGTTGCACTGCTGAGTCCGAGGAATATGTAGCCCATCTGGCTAACGCTCGAATATGCAAGGAGCTTCTTTATATCGTCCTGAGCTAGAGCCATAAGACCACCATAAACCATGGTAAGAAGGGCCCATGCTGAAAATAGCAATTTATATTGACTGAAAACCTCGAGCATCGGGGCAATAACGAGCCTTACAGCCGCGTAGGCACCAATCCCTATCATTGCTGGACTCAGCAAAGCGCTTATTGGAGTCGGAGCTTCAGCGTGGGCGTAGGGCAGCCAGATGTGGAGACCAAAAACCGCCATCTTTGTAAAGAAGCCAAAGAGGATTGCGAGGGATATCCAACCTGCAAGGGGGCTACCGACTATACTGCTGAGGGCCGAGATCTCGAAACTACCGGTGATCCAGAAGCTGCTGAGGATGCCTGCCAGCATTATTACTGCACCTACATGGGTCCACATGAAGTACATCATTCCGATCCGCTCTCGCTCCCCGTAGCCATAGTTGTTAATGAGGACCCAGCTGGGCACAAGCATGAGTTCGTAGAACAGGTAAAACTGGATCAAATTCGTCGTTAAAACAGTGCCGAGCATCCCAACTGCGTATAGAAGGTAGAATGTGTAGTAGGAAGAGTAGGCCGAGTTGGGAGTTGAGACGCCAGTGCGGTGCTCCTCCTCCTGGAACATGTGCTCCATGTACCGAACAGAGTAAACGCAAATCAATAAGGCGAGAATATTTACTGTGAGTAACATCCAAATGCTCAAGCCGTCAGCTAGCAGACCGAATGAGAGTCCCGAAGCAGGAGCCCAAACATAACTCTCGTTATAGGATCCACCGTCCTTGATGCTTATAGCAACGTTGGTAACAAATAGTAATGTGATAAGTAATGGGATGAGTGCAATCCATCCAACTTTCTTTCCCATCTGCTTACCAAGATAGTAAACTATGGGTGCAGATACTAAAGGGACTAAAAGTATCAAAGCTAAGGAGTAAGGTATTACCATTTCATTATCCTCCATTCATTAGAGATAATCCGAATCCTAGAATCAGAACTAGGAATAGGATCACCATGTATATAATGTTGTGAGATAAGACTCCGGACTGGAGTTTCTTAACTCGATTATGGAATCCGGTCATAGCGGATGGGACAGCACGGTTGAAAACCATGTCTATTAGATTTTCCAAGTTATCGTACATAGTGTTGCTGCCCTTCACGAAGACGTTGACAAGGTCTTGGTTTATCCCTGGGACATAGACTTTTGTCTCAAATACGTTGAGCACCTTACCGAAATCAATCATTAAACCGCTTATGAAAGTGCCAATCTTGTCGAAGACCAGGCTCTCAAGGCTTGCATAGACCACCTTCGCAAAGTCAATAAGTCCATAGACGAACACGGCGTAGTAGGCGGAATTCATGTACCATCGATTGAAGAAGAATGTGTGAAGGGGACGGAGGACGGGATTCCCTGATACAAACGCCCAAGAGTCCTTTTTCCTTGAAAGATAGAAGATCCAGCCTAGGATTAGACCTATTAGGAGCATCGCCGCTGAAGTGCCCCAGGCGGTCAGAGTGGTCGTGAACTCTAGGTGGTGGGTGTGAAGGGGTATCTCCATGTGATGGAGCATATTATCGATCTGATGCTCAATGAAAAGCTCGGGGGACAAGCTTGGCACGAAGAAACCGATTAAACCCAAGAGCCCAACAACGCAAACGAGGCCGACAAGGATGGCAATGGGCACCCACATGATCTTCGGAGCCTCGTGGGGCTCGTGGCCGTGATGCTTCATATCCTTAATGTGTTTGCTCTCGACGCCGGCGAAAGTGATCATCATGTACCTGATACTATAGAGTAAGGTCATCGCAGCGCTTATGGCTCCAACGACCAGCAAAGTCCGCGATAAGGGCGTGTTGGCGATCAAAGCTGAAATGAAGACGGCGTCCTTGCTCCAGAACCCGCTCAGTGGCGGGACCCCGGCCAGGGATGCGGTCGCGATGATCATCAAGATGAACGTGATGGGCATATATTTTTTGAGACCACCCATGTTGAAGGTGTAGATGGTATGTATCGCATGGATGACGGATCCGGCGCCAAGAAAGAGAGCTGCCTTGAAAAGGGCGTGGCTCATCAGGTGGAAGACCCCCGCCGTTATACCGGCTACATATGCACCCTCGCTCAGGCCTGATATTCCGAGGGCCAGCATCATATAGCCGATCTGGCTCACCGTTGAGTATGCTAGGATCTTTTTCAACTCAACGGAGACGAGTGCCTGAGAGGCAGCCATGAAGGTGGTGAATGCCCCTACGATTGCTATTACTATGAAGAACACCTGGGCCTCGGGAATATGCATCTCCCAGGTGCCCAAGTAGAATATTGGAGACATCCTAGCGACGAGGTAGACTCCAGCCTTTACCATTGTGGCCGCATGGATTAGGGCGGAAACAGAGGTGGGACCTGCCATAGCCTCGGGTAGCCATTCATGAAAGGGGAATTGGGCAGACTTACCGATGGGGCCAGCGAGGAAAAAGATCGCCGTGATGGCGAGTAGGCCAGGAACAGCAGCGATTTGGGGTAGCCATACGTGTGCGGTCTCGATAAGCTCCACATAGTTCAGAGTGCCGGCGTAGTTGAAGATGACGAATATTGCTCCCAGGATGAAAACATCCCCGATTCCCGTCACCACGAATGCCTTCATACCGGCATGAGACGGCGGAAACATCTTGTGAGGTGGTGGTCCACCGAGCCACCGATTCTTTGCATCCCTAAAGTAGTAGCCAATAAGGCCATAGCTGCAGATGCCGACTCCTTCCCAGCCAAGCATAGTCTGGATGAGATTATCGGATAGGACGAGCAGAAGCATGCTCCCGACGAAATAGAGGAAGAAGAACCAAAACCTCGTGAGATGCTTGTCTCCCTGCATGTATTCTGTTGAATAGACAAGGATAAGAAACGAGATGAACGCGACCACATTGGTAATAATTATGCTTAACGGGTCTACCAAAACTCCGACAGATAAGGGATTTCCGCCTGGGAAGGTAATCCAAGTCGTCAATTTGATGTCTCCGGGCCAGTTGCCAGTGAACAACCACGGGATCATGGATGCCGCCGACACGACCGATGTTAGGCCCCAAGCAACGGCCGCGTAGTCCCTTATCTTATCACCCAGTCTCCCGAAGAGGGGCATAGTTAAGGCGCCGATCATGGGGAGGATCCAGGCAAGCCATGGACCTGGGTATTTTAGGAGAGTTTCAAGTGGAGTCAACGCTGCGACAGGATTCATCACATTTGTCCTCCCATCATATTTCCTACCATTTTTTGTATCCAATTAAAAGTGTTTTCGTAAAACATCAGCCTAACACCGCCGCGATAAATGTGGAGAGCCCATTAACTAGGGAATCGGAGGCAGTAGCCGCAAAGTTGATGATGTGGGCAGGCCAGATGCCGTGGAGGACTATGATGAGAGTCATTATAACAGTCACGCCCACCATCAAGAGCGGCGCCTCATGGACCTTTAAGGTCTCTCTGGGCGTACCCAGGAGAACCTGCATGACCCTAATGTAGTATGCCATGCTCAGGGCGCTGTTCAGGACTCCAATAATCCCCAGCCATCCCAGGCCTGAGCCGAAGGCGGCGCTGAAGAGGTGGTATTTACTGATAAAGCCGTTGGTACCTGGGACGCCTCCAAGACCTAGTAACGCGATGAAGAGGCTGACGGAGGTCAAGGGCATCATCTTCCCCACTCCCCTCAAGCTCTCGATGTCCCGGGTGCCAGCCTCGTGGACTAGGGATCCCGTGGCGAGGAAAGCCATTCCCTTCATTATTGAGTGGTTGAATACGTGGAGCAGGAGTCCCATTACGCCGTAGGCAGTCCCTGCGGCCAGACCGACGAGCATGTATCCAACCTGAGCGATGCTGGAGTAGGCTAGAAGACGCTTGAGGTCAGTCTGGCGGAGCGCCATGACGTTGGCTAGGGTCATGGTGATAACTGCAAGGAAAGCGATGGGCAATTTGAATAAACTAGGATTAAATGCTAGAAACAGGACTCTAGTGAGGGCATATAGACCCGTCTCAATGACTATTCCGGACAATAATGCACTGATAGGGCTGGGGGCCTCTGGGTGGGCATCCGGCAGCCAGGTATGGAGGGGGACTATTGCAGATTTTACGCCAAACCCTACGATTAGTGTGCTAAAGAGGATTACGAGCCATGGTGAGGCCGGGGCGTTTCTGAGGGTGCTGGCTATGGCCGCGAAGTTGAGGGATCCAGTCATACCGTAAATGATAGCCATACTGAGGATAAGGAAGGCTCCTGCTGTTGCGCTCATTATGAGATATTTAAAACCGGCCTCTATTGGCCCCCAGGTGCGCTTCAGGAAGGCGACCAGCACGTAGCTGGAGAGGCCCATCAGCTCCCAGAAAACGAACAGGGTAAATAGGTCCCCTGCCAACACAATGCCTGTCATGCCGGCCATCATGAATATGACCAGGGCATAGAACTCTGTGAGCCTAGTCTCATTCTCCATGTAGCTCACAGAGTATACGGCAACCAAGAGCCCTATGAAGCCGATGCTTGCCGTCATAAAAACACTAAGCATGTCTATTTCGAAGATTCCTCCAAGGGGAGGAGTCTGTCCCCACATGGCTACAATCAAAACTCCCCCGGCTGCGGCGACCTTTTGATAAAGAAGGTAAACCGAGCTCAGGGAGCCGGCAGAAACGATCACCATCCAAGCCTCCCGCACCTTTGCAAAGCCGATCCTCTCAGCAGCCATACCGATGAGGGGTGTGGCTAGGCCTCCGATAAGGAGGAGTGCCAAAGGCAAGGGAAGATGGAATCCTTGGGATATCATATCTGTTACTACCATTTCAACCGCCTCAGCTTCCTAATGTCAATGGTTTTGTAATGTTTGTATACGTTGAGCACCATCGTGAGACCGACGGCGATTACTGTCCCATCAAGGACGATGGCCATGTTAACCACGGAGTGAGCAAAGGGATCGATCATGCCCGGGTTCTGGGTGGCTAAGGCAATAAAAAACAGGTTTGCAGCGTTGAATAGGATTTCCACCCCGAAGAGGAGCCTGACCATATCCCTCTTGAACATAAGGCACCCTAGACCGACCACGATCATCAGAATCGTGGTGAGAATGAGCGCATTAATGGGGGTCATCAAAGCTCAACCTCCTCTGGCTTGAGCAATGTCAAGCAGCAGATCACTGAAGCCGTGATGACGAAAGCCTGACCTATAAGGTCGAGGGCACGGTTCTCCCACATGAAACGACTAGACAACTCTGCGATATCATCATAGGGTTCTATAGGAATTAGGCTCGATTCCGAGGATCGGTATTCGAAAGCTGGGAAGCTCAGAGCGTCGTTGAACATATAGGTTGCAAAAACACCTGAGAGGAAGATGATAACGGATATGGTCATCCCGTACTTTTCCCAGAGGTCACTCATGCCTCAACCTCCTCGGTTATCTCCATATCGCCAGACTTTGTG
>CEUD01125588.1_pt1 | contig 13443 bp, 10 predicted proteins | sample 356481 | NCBI WGS metagenome assembly CEUD01 (sample SAMEA2623314, study PRJEB7988) | marine metagenome | isolation source: saline water (ENVO:00002010), including | reverse complement strand
CAGCCGGCTCTCCTCTCCGCAGATAATATTGATCGTAATTATCCCAGCGATCCACCCGCTGAAGCAGCACAACCGAACAATTGGCCCTCTGAGCTCAAGGTCACAGGCAATCGCTTAACCGACACAGACGGCAACGAAGTCTGGCTACAAGGAGTCGCGATTCCTGGTCTGGAAATCATTCCTGCAGGCCATGGTGTCGTCAACTCAGCTATCATCGCGATTGAAGAGTGGAATGCCAACGTCGTTCGCATCGCGATCAAAGACAGTTACTGGTATGGGCAAGGTAAAGGGCAGACTGATGGGGGCCTCGCCTACCGCGCCACCATTGACGCCGCCGTCAATGCCGTGGCCAATCGCGGCGCCTATATCGTTCTGGACAACCACCGCTTCCGTGCCGTCAAGCCGGAGCACCTGCCCTTCTGGCAGGAACTGGCCACACTCTACAAAAACCACCCTGCCGTGCTTTTTGACATTATCAACGAGCCGCACGAAATCAGCTGGGAAGTTTGGCGCAATGGCGGATTCGTTGCCGACAACACCGACGAATATAACCAAGCCGGTTTCCTCGACGAAACTACGATGCAAGCCAACCGCGGCTTTGAGTCACCCGGGATGCAAGCACTCGTCGATGCGGTCCGGATCACCGGGGCCAAGAATATCATCATCGCGGGTGGCCTTGACTGGGCCTACGATTTGTCCGGCATCCTCAACGGCTACGCACTCGAAGATGCCGAGGGCAACGGTATCATGTATTCCACTCATATTTACAACTGGAAGACCGACTGGCAAAAATCCTTCCTCGATGCCGCCGAGCACTACCCGATCTTCATCGGGGAAGTCGGTGCCGATGTGAAAAAGATGGATTTCCTGCCTCATGAGATCCAGGAGAACCCTTACACATGGGTGCCCGACATGCTCGGCATTATTCAGAAACACCGCCTCAACTGGACAGGTTGGTCCTTCCACACCTGGGCCACGCCTGTCATGCTATCCAACTGGCAGTATGAGCCCACCCCCTTCTGGGGCGATTTCGCCAAACGCGCCCTGGCTGGCGAACAATTTGAGTGCGAACGACTTCGTTAAATCAACTGATCCATCACCGACAAGATATACAATTATGACTACACCACTGCTCAAGCGCCACGAATCCAATCCAGTTCTCCACGAAGATGACATTCCCTGGGATTGCATGTCCGTTTTTAATGCTGGCGTCTGCAAATGGGAGGACGGCTATGTCATGCTCTTTCGCAGCGACTCCGGCCCCCGAGCCCAACCGGATGGCTACCTCACTCGTGTGGGACTCGCCCGAAGTAAGGACGGCATCACCTGGGAAGTCGATCCCGAGCCTGTCTTTGATCAGCAAAAGATACGCGAGTGGCTCAAAGGCCAATACGATGCCCGTTTCGGAGAGAAGGAAGTCGTGCGCGTGTATGACCCACGTATCACCATGATCGATGGCGAGGCCTACTTCTGCTTCGCGGTCGACACCAATCACGGCATCCGTGGCGGCATCGCCAAGAGTACCGATCTCCGAAACTGGGAGCTGCTACACATCACACTCCCCGAAGACCGTAATATGGTGCTCTTCCCCGAGCGCGTGAATGGTAAACTCGTTCGTCTCGACCGCCCCTTCCCCCTTTATCTCAGAGGTGGTCGGGAATCCTTTGATATTTGGATCAGCGAATCCCCAGACGGCATTCACTGGGGCGAGCACAAGCTCTTACTCGCCGCTGAAGAAATCCCCTTTGGGAACGCCAAAATCGGTCCGGGAGCCCCTCCCATCAAAACAGAAAAAGGCTGGCTCACGACCTTCCATACCGTCGTTAAACATGAGGAGAAGGACCTCGGTACCTGGGCGGATACAACCTGGCACAAGGAGTACATTGCCGGCCTCATGCTGCTCGACCTCGATGATCCATCAAAGGTAATCGGTATGACCAAGGAGCCACTGCTTCGATCCGAAGCGCCTTACGAGCTCGAAGGCTTCCGGGGCTCCGTCATTTTCCCGGGTGGTTTCATCCTCGAAGACGATGGTATCGTGAAAATGTATTACGGCGCAGCCGACACCGTGGTCGCGCTGGCTGAAGGTAAACTGGAAGATCTTCTGAATTCGATCGAACCACTCGGATAATCAGATGAGCCTGAGGAACGACTCGTTTTTTTCTAAACGGAGTCGTTCGATCATGTCCGATGAATCGTCTGTCCCTCACACCAGAGCCCGGGCACCAAAAGACATCTAGGCGCCGTCGGCACTCCAAACTCACCTCGTTCCAGTAGCCCGGAAACTTGTTCGACCGCGGCGGCTCCCAAGTTTTCATATTCCGGATAAACCCCGGAGACAGTTGAGTCTCTATTATAACAGTTAAACACAAAAAAACCGAAATCTTCCGGGCATCGATAACCTGCCTTTTCAAGCCAGCTGCGCGCGTTGTGATCCATGGTAAAGACCACGTCCGGCTTTTCCCGCTCGTACCAGTTGACGATCGAATCAGCGGTCAAATGCTCATCCACGAGTGCTTGCACCTGCTTGGAACCGGAGAGCTGCCACTCATGCACCAAATAGCCAGCCAGAGTCGAGTAATCCATCCGCGCCTCATGTGTCTTTTCGATCATAAACCCAATGCGCTGATAACCTCGCGAGGTCAGCTCACTAAAAACCATGCGTAACATATGCACCACATCACGCCCGACTCGGTGCAGATCCGGACTGGACATGGTGTAGCCAATCGTTACCGCCGCGAAGTGTTCCCATGCCAATTGCAACTCTGCATTCGGAATGCCAAAGGGCGCGACAATTACCCCTCGGATTCCTCGTGCACGTAACATACGGTCCAAGGCCGCAGTTTCCTGATCCACATCTTTCAGAACAAAGCGATCCACCCGATAGCCAATCTGTTCCGCTCGACGTAAAACACCCTCATAGATATGAGCTTCATAGCCTTTGGGGTCGGCGGTCACATATGCCAAGGTCTCACGATACTCCAACTCTTTGCGTGAGCGTATCTCACTCATCACTCTGGAAATACTACGATTGGCCTCATAGCCCATCTCCTTCGCCACAGACTGAATCCGCTTACGAGTTGATTCCGGTATTTTGGGCGAATCCTTCAAAGCACGCGAAACAGTCGACGTGGAGACTCCGGTGGCTTTGGCGATATCAGATAGTGTAGGACTCTCACTCATGCAACGGTTGCCCAATCAAGTCCCTTGAAACGTTCGAAGCAATATTTTTTTAATTAAAGAATAAATATAACCACCCCATCAACACCTATGAAAACTATAACAAATAATATAACCACCCCATCAACACCTATGAAAACTATAACAAATCTGCTGCTCCTCTTGTCTCTAATGACCCTCAAAGGGACGGCCGCCATTATCGGAGCGACCGACGCAAGCTTTGATACAACCGCGAGTCCCAATGATATCCGTGTCTCTAACACACTGGTCTCCTATACAAACTCAGCGGGCACCTTCAGCAACCTGAGTGGTGTGACCGAAGCCAGCGTCACGACTGGCAGTGACTACTTTCGTGCTTACTGGGCAATCGATACGCCCTCCACACCGGTCGACGAACGCAAGCTGGACTCCACCGCCCTACTCGGTATGGACATCGGCTTTGGCGTCATCGACCTGCAAACCGCAGACTTCCAGTTTGGCGGTTTGGTTGGCGATGGCATCGATACAAATGGCAATGATATCGTGCTCTTTGAAATAGGATCTCTCGATGCGGGGACAGTGATTAAACCGCTCGACAGCGATGGCAATGAAATTGGTGATTTCACATTAAGCTTGGGCTCATCCACTTGGTCATCCATTACGCAAGTTATCGACTTTAACCTAATCACGACTTCGGGATCCAATGGAGACGCCTATGGAGATGCCAAGATTTCCGCAGTAGGCTTCGACCTCAGTGATTTCAGCGGAACAACCGGCACTCTCACCGGAATGACGGGCATTCGCATCACTAGCTCGGATTCACTGGATCTGGGTATCGCGGCGGCAACTATCATTCCCGAACCCGGGACCTTTGCACTCTTGGCCGGTATCTTGAGTTTCTCTTGGATTACAATTCGCCGCCGCTAACGGTTGTCCTGATTTTGAAGTTTTCTGCACATGTATGTGGTAGCGGCGTTCGTCCTGAACGCCGCCACCATTTATCATTAAACCAGACATGACCATCTCCCCCCCTTCCATCCAACGCGGAGTCACCTTTGGCTTCTATGCACGCAACGGCGTTCTTGGCTCTGAATGGGCCATGGCCGAAGTCGATAAGATGATCGAAACCAAGGTCGACCATGTCGTCCTGACTCCGATCGTCATGCAGGAAAATGCGCACACCACGCGCCAATACCGCGACTTCGAAGTCACTCCCAACGACCACGAACTGTATCAGCTGATCGACTACATGCACGGCAAAGACCTCAAGGTCTGCCTACGTCCCATGCTGGAAACACAGGATGGCAATGGCCGCCTGCAAGTCTGGTTTCAGGATGACCGTGAACGCATTCCAGGCCGCGTCTCCGACCACTGGAAACGCTGGTTTGAAAGCATGCGTTGGCGCAGTAAGCACTACGCACGGATTGCACAGGATTGCGGCTGCGAACTCTATGGACTGGACAGTGAACTGGACCGCACCATCTGGCACCACGACAGCTGGAAAGAAGTCATCGCGACCGTCCGTGATGAATACAAGGGACGTGTCACCAGTTGCCACACCACACACTGCAACCTGATCGACTGGGAGCAGGAAATGAAGAATCCCGACCACTGGTGGCGCGATCTCGATGAGCTGCAAATGAGCTGTTACGAAATTGGCGCCGATGCCCCCGGTTGGTCGGTGGAGCAAATGATCGAGAAGCTGACTCCCGCACGCGACCGTTTCCGCAAATTAGCCGAAGCCTACGGCAAACCGATTTCCTTCGGCGAGTGTGGCTGCACCAGCAGCTATGGCGGAGCCATGAGTCCGTCCAGCTGGCAGGGCGACGGCGGCTATTCCCCCATGGAACAGGCCAACTACCTCGAAGCCATCCTCAACCTGTTCTGGGACGAGCCCTGGTGGGCTGGTCTCTATTGGTGGAAGTGGGACGAACAGAACATGCGTCCGGCTTTCTGCAGTGATCCGGCAGGAGACAAAGGTTTCACTGTCCACGGAAAACCGGCCGCAGACGTCATGCAGCGTTTCTTCGGACGCGAGGATCGACGATAAAACGCTTCCAATCCCTATAGATTGTAAGCCATTTTGCTGACATGACAGTCCAGTAAGATTTGCAATCTGTGCGTTGCAGAAGTGAGTTATCCTGCATAAATTGCATAATACTCACTCTACCTTTCGCCCAACCCACCAGATGCTAGCCCCCACAACAAATCGAGGCCAATCAGGCTTTACCCTCATCGAATTGCTCTCCGTCATTGCTGTGATTGCCATTCTTGGCGCGATTTTGCTCGCTGCCTTAACCAACGTCCGCACCAAAAGCAGCTCCGCAAAATGCGTGTCACAAATACGGACCATTGGCGCGGCCTTACAGTTGTATCTGCAGGAGCACGACAATATTTTACCCAGTTCGGCCCCCTTTCAGAATAACCCCTTCACAGGACAGGGCCCCTACTACAACCGGGATCCACGACGCATTCAAAGCACTTTCGGGAGTTACTGGGATGTCCAACCAGCAAGCGGTTGGAGCACGACTGAAGCCAACATGGAATTTGATGGCACACTGGCTTGGCCTGCATGGGAAAGCAAACGCCGCAAAGCGGGCTCGCCCAGTACACTGGCCAATCTCCCTGTCAGGATTGTCAACGAAGCAACGCCTAGGGGGCCCACTTGGGGAAAAACCTATTAACAGATTGATGATCCGGGCAATGCACCGATGCTGACCGAAGCCGATGATCTCTTAGCCCCGGATGCATGGGGGAGTTCGCTACCACCTGAGCCCGTCCACGGAAGCTACCGCAATACATTATTCTTCGACGGCCATGTTGAGCAGATCGACAGCTCGATCAATCTGCGGCAAAAGGATAATGCACGACTGGTTCACTAGTCAGATAGGATGAGAAGTTAAATGAAATACACTTGCCAGCTGAGTGGGTTGGAGTTCCGGATTTATCCGGTTCATAGACACTCTCTGGAATCATGGCTAATTCTTCTCTCGAATCGAATCGGAATAGCTTAGCCAATAATGCCCCGGAGGAGGTGGTCCATACTCCAAAATTTCAGATTCTGTATAGGTATGGCGCATTCCACTTGGCGAATAAACGACTAGCCCAGTCATACGCTCATTCGCGCGGAGAATCGTTACATCGTCATATAAGATATTCCATTGTTCGGAATCCTTCTCTGCCACACGCGTAAAGAATCGACGCTTATGATCCAGCTTTGGCTCCATCAACTTAGCCTCCCCCGGAACCAGAGGAAACACTCCGCCACCGACGCTCGCAGCAATCGGTTTTTGCCCTAAATTAATAACCCGAACAGTCCCCGAAGGAAACTCGTCTTCATTCTCGGAATAATATCTAACCTGATATTGATCCGAGCCCTTGAAGGCAACGACGGCCAAGACACTGCTCGCATCCCCCTCGACTTCGATCTGCGCAATTTCGACATATCTTGAGCGCTCTTCTCCCGAATCATCGACGAACTTTACCTCCTTAAAGACTTCTCGAGGCGAGCGAGGACTGACTTCAAAGGCTGGACTGATTGAATAGGGGTATGGACTGACAGACTGATAGCCATCGCCTTCCTTTATAAAATAGGCAGTTTTCGACTCATCCAAAAACAAAACACGGACTTGGACCGGGCTGACTTGCGCCTTGGCAACAACGCAAAAAGCATTGAATACAAGACACAGGATTAGAACTCTTTGACACAAAACTCTCATACTAAATTTCATCCTCGTTCAACCAACGGATCGATATAATTTTATACTGTCTACCGAATCGCTGATTATCCGCATGACTCGCCACTTCATAGGCCTCATCCCCTCCTACGCTCTCGGGTCTTACATAATCAGGCAAACGCTGAACGACCGCTTCACACCAGACTCGCGCCTCCACAGTCGAGTTTACGGGATTACGCACATCGCCATAGGTACGCACACAAAAGGTATCACTGCGGGCATTCATATACTGGCCAAGTGCAGAGAGAACATCCCCCTGCAATAAGTATCCCGGAAATCCGCTGATAAAGGAGTCCAATTGGTAATCAGAATCAACCATTAGATTCGCACTGCTCGAGGTCTCTTTATCAAAGAATGTATCCACCCGATCATTATTAATCGTTAGATCAATTGCCGACTGTAAGGCACCTTTCAGACCTAGCCCATAGCTGCCATCATTCGATGAAGTCACCAATCGCCGGTTGACAAAATCAGACATCGACAGAAACGGCCCCCGTAAAACGACCTGACGAACCATTTCTTCCGATAAGTCCCTAATTTCCTCGTAAGTTAAATTACGAAATCCAGTCCAGGCATTTTCGACGTTCGCCGTCTCAGAACCATTCGATTCTCCAATTCGCTTTAGGCTTCGGACAAAAGGTGCGGTCAAATCTTCGCCATCCGCTTCATTACCGATGGGCACGCCACTCAAACTGGAAAACCATGCCTGCCACGCCTCAACGGAGGTCGAATTAATATTAAATGCACCTTCGGTCATTAAGTTAGTCGAAGCCATTCGATTATTATCCGGGTTCGACTCATCGCCGTCGCCGCGAAACTCTGTTTCGTCATCCAAGGGCACCTGTTTGCTGTCACGAAATGGAACGTAGCGGTTGTTCTGTAAAGTATCCGTGGCAAAATCGAAATCCCCATAGGCAGGATAGCTCGAGAAGTAAAAACGGTCCCACAAAGCATCATTCCAAAGATAGGAGCCATCATAATGGTATCCGGAATAACCGGTATCAAAAAGTCGATCACGTGCAACTAAGGGATTTGGGTAGGAATTCGAAAGTGTATAGTTCCCCTGCCAGCATTGGACCGTAGTGGCATTCTGCACATTTTGACCATAGAGCGAACGCATTGATGAATAGCCATGCCAATTAATGCGATCGATATACGCCATCGTGTTGAAGTGCTGCAACTGTCCGATCGAGCTTAATCCAATATTCGGCTCAGGCACTTCATAGATTAAATTGGTAAAGCCCACCTCTGATCCGATTCCGGCAGGTGGTACGGTGTCGTAACTCCCCGTCCCCGAGTTGATCGGCCCCCAGCGCACGTTGGTCAGACTGCCCACCGGACGAAGCAGATTTGCGCTAATGTATTTTTCATTCCCCGGAAATCCCGTCTTCGCATAGCCACGCGCCCATTCCTTCAGGTGCGTACCACCGGTATACCCATGATAACCATCAATCATCGTCATGCGATAATTCTGCTGAAGGAAAAATGCCCGTTCAAAGTAACTATTGGAAAAATCGTTCAACCGAAAATAGGATCCTCCGCCGACTCTGAGTCCGGAATCGACCGGATACACCAGAAATACATTTGTAGAGTCATCTCCAGTCGATGGGTAGTGTCCGACGATTGACTGAACCAAGCGACGGTCCCCGATCGTGGTTCGCTCGTCAGGATCATAATCCAAAAACAGCTCGGTTTGTATATGAGCCTTAGTGAAAAAGAGTGAAGCGTGCGTCTCCGGAGCGGGAATTGTGGTGCCGGTATCGTAAACCAAATAGGCAGAAGGATCATAATCATTGATCATAACCGCCTGAAAATCCTCGCGTGCACTGGCGCTGCTCGGAATGGTCGCGCCACTCGTCTGCAAACTGAAGATCTGAGCTTCACCAGGAGCCATCCCATTACTATCCAGAATCAATTGCGTGGAGCCAATACCCGCACCGGAAATGCTGACTTGATTCGTCGTCGGAAATTCAGCCACTTGCGGATCGTTGACGTCCACAGGCGTGCCGAAACGAACATAGGCAGTTTTCGAGTCTGCCATCAACACAGTGTATCGCGCAGGCGCCAGCGGGACAGAGTAAGGATTGACTAAGACAATTTGCGGGATGATCTGGAGCTTAACCGATCCACTGACGTCCAAGTTAAAAAACATTTTAGCCTGGGCGATCATGGGAGCGACTCCACTTTGAGTGGGCGATTGAAGCCTGGGAACCACTTGGCCCGTAGAGTTGTAGCTTCCCGCGGGCAGGTCTGTCGTTCGATTACTGGAATTATGATACGACCAAAGCATTTCCCATGTCGGCGTGTAAGCCATGATCCCCGGAGCGATGCTAAATTTATGCCGGCTATCTCCATATTCAATATCCTCGGGAACTTCCGCATACGGGGTCGTCAGTTGATTCAGAACACGATTATAGTCTTTGAGCGGCTCGATCACATAAATACTACCAGACGAGTTGACGTCATATGCAGCGGTGACTGCAGACTGTAAGGAAACAACATCGCGTTGCCCCAGTATATAGGACAAGTCGCGCTTGAGCCCACCATGCTTCACATCAGCCAAGACTCCATAAGAATGCAAAGTCATATCGTGAAAGTATGCACTTAATTCATCTTCAAAATCCGGATCTGTATTGAGAAATGAAAACTCTGACATGCTCTGTATCGCTTCCGGTGAAGGATCATTGACAGGATAAAAAGGTGCCAAACCGTCCGATCCATCAGTCGTCATGGCTTCGATCGCAACCCTCTGAGCCGAGGCGATACGGCGCAACTGCTCGGTGGAATCTGAAGTACCTTCATAAGGATCAATCAGATTCGCACGTGCTTTGATACCTTCGTCCCCAACCCACCAAGCATAGCTACCTGCAGTAGAAGCGGCCCCATTAATCTCAACAATAGGTGCCGTTACCGCACGATCAATGGACTCGGCCCCATTGGCGGCGTTGACATCCGGGCTGACCAGCAAGGCATAGCGCTGTCCTCCAGAACCGATAATATCGTCTGTCGGACGGGAACCGGCATTCAAGCCCGACACGACATCGCCAGGATCAAAATCAAGGGTATCTTCGTTACCACTGACCAACCAGTTCAATAGGCCCGGAGTCGCATTGTAGGCGGTTGGATTCTCCGGATCCTAGGTGGTGGTATTTGTATTTCTCCACACACCCGTCCACTGACGGTTTCTCTGGGATTGCCAGTAGCCATCCAGTTTTTGCTGCACGGTTTCGCCATCATCTCCGGAGGCAATCGAAACTGAACTAGGGATTTCCAGGTCCGCACGTCCCGTCACACGCTGATCCGGGCCCGAATGCTGCTGCAGCTCGCCGACCGCAAGATTCAATGCCAGCAAGGCATTTTGCTTCGCCTCCAATCGGCTCAGCGAATCGCTGGCCACTCGTGTTTCCACACGAAGCAATGCGGTTATACTCAACAAAAGCAGCAGAACGAACGCTAGAATCGCCAAAGAAATGATAATGGCGAAACCGCTACGCTGATCACTATGTTGCTGAGGCATGTGCATCGGTTTTATGAATTCAGTAGAGCTTTAAAAGATAAGTAACTATCCGATCTGCGCGAGCATTAACGCAAATGATCCAGTTCAAACTGTTTGCCATGCAAAGCATCTTTAGCTTGCTGCCCCCAGAACGAAGTCGGCTCGTAGGTCCAGTCTTTCAACATACGTGGACTTGCGCTGGGATGCAGACACCATGCCGTCCAGTTCAACTTATGCTTTTGAATCAGCCCCAGCATTGAGGGCACCCAGGTGTCCCAGTCCTCCTGAATATCGTGCGGCATGAAATCCATCTTGCGCGCATCGGCACCCACTTCACCGACCAGAATCGGATACTGCTCGGCCACATCGAGGAAGCTCTTCTGCCAGCCACGTTTCCATGGATAAACGTGAGTGGAATACATGACCCCATTGCCACCGTGATCATCGACTGCAAAGCCATTGAGAATACCTGACAGATCATAGGCGTAGTCCAGACCTCCAACCACTACGATATTCTGCGCACCGGTAGAGCGAACCGCATCGATCAAGGCTTGCATACCGATCGACTCAAAACCGCGGGCATTCATCTTCTTCTCAATCTCGCTCAGGAAGGCGTCTTCATCGCCCTCCTTCTTCTTATCAGCCACAAAGCCACCATTGCGCCAAACTTCCCAGCTCGTGCCATGCGGCTCATTCATCAAATCAAACAGGACAGCCGGATGGTTCTTATAAATCGTCGCGGCTTCGACCCAAAAGTCTGCATGGACTTGCTTGGGCGAACGGTAGCGGTGCAGATCGAGTACTAAATAGGCACCACGGTTCGCCGCCATGATCACGGCATCGTTGATTAACTTCTTATAGGCATCGCCGCCTTTACCAAACCAGTATTCTTCCTTCACCGGAAGACGGATGACATTTCCGTTCCACTCATCCAAAACAACCTGGATCGATTTCAAAATATTTTCGCCATTCGGGTTCCACTCCATGCTCGGAACATTGGAGCCCTGAAGCCAAACTTCTTCACCTTCCGCATTCTGAAGGCGGTTCCCGACCACCTTGAGCTCCGAAGGCCAGTTTTCTTTTTTCGGTGCTTCCGGATCGGCATGCAAGAACGCGCGTTCTGCGTCCTTTTTCGCCTTGGAGGCCAACAGTGGTGCCGCATCGATCGGCTTCAGACTTAAATTATCCAGATCCATGATGCCGGATTTCACATTGAAAAGTGTGGGCATGAATTCGATGGCAACCGCTCCCTCGGGCACGAGAAGCTTGCGGCTCTTCGACTGCCAACCGTCGGTGGACTTCTTGGTGTAGGAATCTCCCCCGCTCAGCTTCTTGCCACTGGCATCCAGCATCTTGATCATAATACGTGCATCATGCCAGGGCTCCGCACCTTTCTTCAGATCCGTCAAACGCCAGTCCCAGGACAACTCCAAGGCCTCCACTCCCGTGGGGACATCTAGCTTGCTATAATACATGACCATCTTCTCGGCACTATCTGACTGTAAACGGAGAAAAGTATTCCCCGCCTCGGTCGCATAGCCCATGTCACCTTTAGGCCTGCCCCAATGATCGGGGCGTCCATCGCTATTGGAATCAGCCTGCATATCCCCATTGGCGATCATGGTACCACCGTTTTTTTGCATGATCTTCAAGGCCTTGTCGCGTCGTTGCGCAAGTTTAGCCGCCTGTGCCAGCTTTCTTTGGTAAACCGGATCTTCCTCAGGACTCAATTTGGGAATCGCCGTAAAGACCACATCATCCAGATCATACATCCCCGCTTTCGTATTGAACAGGCAAGGCATGAACTTGATGAAGCGTGCACCCTCGGGAAGGTTATACTTAACAGACTTGCTTTCCCACCCGTCCGAATCCTTTCCTCTCTTAGGAGTGGGCCCCTTTCCGATTTTACTTCGATCCGCGTCCATGAACTCCGTCATAATCCGCGCATCATACCAGGACTTATCTCCGCGTATGAGGCCGGTCACACGCTGTTTCCACGTGAACTCAAAAGCCTCCACTCCTTCGGGAATCTCGATCTCACGATAGAGCATGACCATTTTACCGGGCTCTTGCGTTTCCATACGGACGAAATGATTGCCCGCTTCAACTTGCAAACTCGCGCCCTCCGGCTGCGGCCAGCCCTGAGGCCAGAACTCAACGGCACCATGAGGCTCAAAATCAGTGGCATCAAAGGCCGCCCCGGTTTGGCTGGCCTCCTGAGCAGAGAGGGTATTTAATAAAAATGCGCAGGTCAATATCGGCAGTATGCAGCGTAAGCGGTAGAATTGTTTCATATTGATATGTGGGTATTGAATAAGATTGAACTATAGACAGTTAACAAGCGGTTCAGTGCCTAAATGGATCAGAGTAGGGGCAATTTTGAGAGATGGGGTCCACTCCAGACTTCGTGCAGGTAGACTCAGTCTTTCTATGGTTCTCTACATTTGCTCGAATACGGTTAAACTCAAGAAACCCATTGCGCAACTAGTTGCGTGACGCATATACACCTACGCTCCCAATAAAGTCGCAAAAAAGTATAATACAAATAACACTCGACGGCGGCAGTCCCTAATCACTTACATAGCAGACATGGAAACGGTTAAGAAGGCATTTATCCTCCCAGACACATCCCCAAAAGATTTCCCGGACTTGGTTGCTTTTTGGAATTTCAACCAATCCGGCGATCACTTTGCCACCGAGCAAGGTGCGCACTACACCCTTCACTCCCAATCAGGCGAGCTCGACTTGATTGAAGATACCGAAGCCCCGTTGGGAGGCAAAGCACTGCAAATCAAGAAAGGCCAATGGCTTAATCTACCGAGAAAGGATTGCCCCCTACTCGACATTCACGGTCCCGAGGGCCACCTAACTGTGATTGCTTGGCTTAAGCGCCACAAGGAAGGGCAACAAGGCTGCGAATTCATCGCAGGGCAATGGAATGAAACCGGAGGCGGAAGGCAGTATGGACTCTTTTTAAATATTTCGGTCTGGGAACAGGAGGAGCAAGTCTGCGGGCATCTGTCGAATGTCGGCGGCCCCACCCCCGGCTAT
>CEUD01076680.1_pt1 | contig 13496 bp, 13 predicted proteins | sample 356481 | NCBI WGS metagenome assembly CEUD01 (sample SAMEA2623314, study PRJEB7988) | marine metagenome | isolation source: saline water (ENVO:00002010), including | reverse complement strand
GCTCCTGCTGCTCCTGCTGCTCCTGCTGCTCCTGCTGCTCCTGCTGCGCCCCAAAAGCCTGCCGCTGCTGAAAAGACAAAAGCGACACCTTCCTTCGAAGAGCTTGCTGAACGCAAACCAGCCGCAGCTCGATCTGCATCAGCATCATCTGCTGCTGCGCCTGTTGCACCCGCTGCGCCCAGTAAACCAACACCTCCTCAGAAGCCCACCAAACCTAGCCTTTCTTTCGAGGAGCTTGCCGAGAGCAAACCAAGCAAGCCAGCGCCTAAGCCCATCCCAGCAGCCCCAACAAAACCGGCGCCCGCTAAGCCAGCTGCTGCGGCGCCCGCTAAGCCAGCTGCTGCGGCGCCCAATAAGCCAGCTGCTGCGGCGCCCAATAAGCCAGTCGCAAGTTCCCCCAAGCCTGCAGCACCCAAGCCCGCTGCGGCCAAAGCCTCGCCGAGCAATTCATCTATCACCATCGATGAAGACAAGGGCACCAGTGTTGGCAGTCTTGTCATCGATGCAATTGCGGCCGCAGCTGCGATCGCATTTGCAGTTTTACTACTGCAAGACACACTCCCTTTCCTAAAATAAACACGTCAAAAAACTAAGACATTATGTCCGATAAAATCACAGAACTCGATAGCTCTAATTTCGATTCCACAGTCAGCGGTGGCTCAGCTCCCGTCGTGGTAGACTTCTGGGCCCCTTGGTGTGGTCCTTGTAAAGCGATCGCTCCGATCCTCGAAGAACTTGCTGCAGAGCTAGGCGACGCCGTCAAAATCTGCAAAGTAAACGTGGATAACAACAGCGAGATCGCCAGCAAATATGAGATCCGCGCCATCCCGACCATCCTGATCTTCAAGGACGGCTCTGTTTCTGAAACAGTTGTCGGCCTGACATCCAAGGATGACCTGAAGGCCAAGCTGGTCTAGTCAGCAAATCGCCCGTCGAATGACTTAAAACAAAGCCGTATCCCGCAAGGGTGCGGCTTTTTTGTAGCGACCAAGAGCCCCACAACGCAGACTGTGAGTTGTAAGCAACAGCAATAAAAAAGCCCCGCATCCATATGGATGCGGGGCTTGGAAATTAAACAGAAACTGTTTACGCGCCGACTTGGAAGCGAGCGAAACGCTTCACTTGCATGTTCTCACCCATCTTGGCGATCATTGCAGTCAAGAGCTCTTGAACAGTCTGGTCTGGGTTCTTAACGTAAGCTTGCTCTAATAGGCAGGACTCGCTCAGGAACTTGTTCAGCTTACCTTCAACAATCTTTTCGATCGCTTGTGCAGGCTTACCTTCGGCTTGACCTTCAGCGACCTTACGCTCTGCAGCGATGATTGCAGGATCGATGTCTTCGCGTGATACGCAGACAGGGCTCGCAGCCGCAATGTGCATAGCGATGTCTTTAACGAATTGCTTGAAATCGTCCGTCTTGGCAACGAAATCACTCTCGCAGCTGACTTCGACCATTACACCGACCTTACCACCGAGGTGGATATAAGTGTCGACCAGACCATCGCTAGCATCACGACCAGCCTTTTTAGCGGCAGTCGCCATGCCCTTCTTACGAAGGAGTTCAACCGCTGCATCGAAATCACCTTCGGACTCAACCAAGGCTTTCTTACAATCCATAAGTCCAGCGCCTGTGCTTTCACGCAGTTCGCCAACCATTTTTGCATTAATTTGTACGCTCATAGTATTAAATATCGTATCAGTTTCAGATTCTATGAATTACTTGCTTTCTTCAGACGCTTCAGGAGCGGCTTCAGCAGCAGGTGCTTCTTCAGTAACAGGCGCCGCTTCAGCAGCAGCCTTGTCATCTTCGCCATAACCCGCTGGAAGTGTCACTTCGACATCGTCTTGTTGCTCGAACACTTGCTCACGAATGATAGGTCCTGCGCTCTTTTGAATCTTTTTCGCTTCGCGTTGAGCCAGACCGTTCTGAGCCGCTTCAAGGATCGTTTCTACGATGATACGAATGGACTTAACAGCGTCATCATTACCAGGGATGGGAAAATCAAGCACTGTAGGGTCGGAATTGGTGTCCACCAAACCGATCACAGGGATGCCCAAGCGATTGGCTTCAGCCACAGCGATTTCTTCATTCTTAGTATCCACGATGAAGACAGCAGCTGGCAATTCGCCGACTTCGAGCATACCTTCGAAGTTACGGTTCATGCGGCTCATTTGGCGACGAATCGCGGCTTCTTCCTTACCAGGAAGCTTTTCGAGTTCGCCCTCTTGATCCATTTTCAAGAACTTGCGGTATTTCGCAAGTGAAGTCTTGATAGTGGTGAAATTGGTGAGACCTCCACCCATCCAACGATTTACGCAGAAAGGCATTTGAGCGGCTACAGCAGCTTCGCGCATGATTTCTTGCGCTTGCTTCTTAGTGCCGATAAAGAGCACATCTTTGCCCGAGGCAACGACTTCTTCAACCTTGGCGTAAGCCTTTTCGAGAAGTGCGTGAGTTTGTGCCAAATCGATGATAGAGATGCCGTTACGGTTATCGTATACGTATGGCTTCGACTTTGGATTCCAGCGGCGGAGCTGGTGACCGAAGTGAACGCCTGCATCGAGAAGGTCTTTTGGTGTAATGTTCATACTGTATTCAAAGCCCAGATAACCACTCTGGGAGAAACAATGTTTCTTTTTAGTTATTTGTTGTTTGGTTAATGAGACGAAATGCCCCGTTCCTCACTCAATTCTAGAATGAGAAGCGCAGAGGGATACCAGCCGCAGACTGCAAGGCAAGTGTAAAGCCTGTGTTTTTTATGTTTTTCGCCTAATTAAAGGAACGACCGCAGCCGCAGGTGCTGGTGGCGTTGGGATTGCGAATATCAAAGCCCTTACCGCTTAGGCCGTCATCGAAGTCTACGACACTGCCATCGAGGTATTCAAGGCTAGTGGGATCGATCAAGAAAGAGACGCCATTACTCTCTAAAACTTGGTCGTCTTCCTTCTTAGCCTCGAAGGACATACCATACTCAAAGCCAGAGCAGCCACCGGCTTCTACGAAGATGCGCAGCAACTGGCCCTCACTGGCTTTCTCTACGGCGAGTTTACGAATTTGCGAAGCGGCACTATCAGTTAAAGTAATCATAGTTAACACGCAAAGCATCTTCTCCCCACCTGTCAATCAGAGCGATCAATACTTATACCAGCTCGGCTTGGCTGGCGGCTTCAAGCCTTGGGCCTCATAGGCAGTCTTAAAGTGCATTTTGGCGAAGTTCACCAAGGCATCCGCGCCTTTCTCTGCCACGATTTTCTTCGCTTGCGCTAAGACCTGACCACTGGCCCCTTTCACCAACGGCTCGCCAATCTCATCTGAAAGTCGTTTCATCTCACGCACATAAACGGCTCGTGCCACAATCGAAGCGGCCGCCACTACGGGGTCCGATTCCGCCTTGGTTCGACTGACCAATTTAAAGTCTTTGCGATCCTTCACATAAGCATCCACAAGTTTTTGCTTCGTGAACTGGTCCAATAAGCCCCAAGGCGCGGGACGCACATCCAATGCTTGATTGAGCGAGCGACCATGATACCAGGCCAGCAACTTGTTCAGGTTACGGTCAAATTTATTATAGAGCTCATTATACTTCGGCATGCGTGCGAAGGCAGTCTTAATCACAACTCCCGGCGTGTTGCGAATCTCTTTATCCAATTTCAGGATACTGCTATCCGTTAGTTTCTTACTATCCGCGACACCCTTCTCCATCCAAGCTCGCACCATCGCCCCATCGGCCACCACACAGGCAGTCACCAGCGGGCCAAAGAGGTCCCCCTTGCCACTTTCATCGCATCCCGCATGCAAGGTGAACCACTCCGGATGGTGCACCTCGTCATAGCCCAAACGTGGATCACCGGTAATTTGCGCTTCCAAGATGTCGCGCACGAAGTCCTCGGTATTCTTCCCGGAAACTACCAGCTTTCCACTCTGATAGCCGACCACATTGACTTTTTCCCCCTTGAAGGCGAAAAGCGAATACGCGACATCGTAGGGAAACCACAGCCCCCCCGCCTTCTCTTCCAACAAGTTTGCGAGCTGATCCATCTTCGCATCATCAAGCTTGATGGTATACATCGTCTTCTTCTTGGGACCTTCGTCTTCGATTATTTTAGATTTCTTTTTAGGCATGGGAAAATTGGGCGTGTATTTCAAATCATAGAATTACAGGAGATCAAGACAGGAACGGGGCCCCCAGCCACCTTAAAACCGAAACAACACATCAGGCAAACAAGCAAACTACCTAGCTTTTACTTGATTCTATAGCTGAATTGACCAATCTACGCACTTCGGACTTTGCCTAGGGTCCACATTAGAAGTCGCAGAGATACGCTTAGGCCCAATCTGATGACTCAATAAATCCCAAAGAGCTCGATTACTTTAAATGATTTCAAAACCCAAAAAACGTAAAATGAACCCCATGCTGCTCAACGTCTTGTTGATCAGTGGAGGTGTTCACGCCGTGGCCCTGTTTATTTTAGGCTCAATCACAGTATATAAGTATATCGTCCCGAGCGAAGCACAATTTGAAGAGCCCCCAGTGGTCGAACAAGTGGAGCCTCCGAAGGAGGTCAAAGTTGAAATCCGCCCACAGGCAGCCCCACAACAACAACAATCGATGCAAAACCTGCGGATGAAGCAAGTGGGGAACATCACTGTGGCTAATGTGGATGTCGATCTCCCGAGCATGGAGCAATCCTTTACCGTCAGCTCAGGCTTAGGCGGCTTCGGTGGCGGCGCGCTACTGGGAGGCACCCGTGGCAGTATTGGAATTGGTATGTCAGACATCAGCGTGTTTGGCTTAAAGAGCAAAGCCGAGCGTGTGCTCTTCGCAATTGACGCCAGTCGCACTATGTTGACCGACAAAAAAGGGGGCCTACACAGTTACCGCGTCATCAAAGAAGAGATTACAACCATGGTCAGCAACCTTTCCACAGGTACGCTCTTCAATGTGGTCTTCTATAACGATGGCCGCCTGCTATTCTTCAAACCTCGTCCAGTGCCCGCTGGCGATCAAGTCACGCAAGAGCTAATAAACTGGGTGGCTCCCATTAATAGCGACATCAACAAACTAGGCGCTCCAGGCGCCAGGAAAATAAAGATTGAAGCTTTGTCAGAGGAACCAGTCCACATAGCTATGAATCGTTATCAACACGGCGGCGGCAATGAGACTGCTTATCTGACGCAAGTTTTCCTGGAGCAATCGATTGATGCCGTCTTCGTCATTGCACCACGACATTCAGGATTTCAGCGCATCGCTCGCCCCTACACCCAGAAGGAAAACGAGGCATGGAAGAAGCGTACATCTGACCCACGCTATCAAGAACAACTCAAGGAGCACAATAAAGAGCGCGCGGAGCTGGTGAAGAAAGCCAGAGAGATCAAAGCTAAGCGCGATGCCGAACGCAAAAAGCGTGGCTTGCCCCCTCAAATTTTCGATGGTGGCGACTTTGTTCGTCGCATGGGACTCAGCTACAAGACCAATCACCCGGGTCACAAGCCCACTTATCACATCGAAGAGCGTGATGTCGTGCGCTACTTCAAGGATTTAACTAAAGTGCTTTACAAGGATAAGAACGGCACGCCCCCTTCGATCAACGTGGTGCTCTTTCTCGCAGGTGATGAAAAATTCTCTGAGAGCAACGAAGATCGCCTAAAAGACTACACACGCTTCTTTGGCGGTAAATTTCGCATCATTCGTGGCTTAGACGGCATCAAAGCCGCCAGCTCGTCTAAAGACACGAAGAATTAGGCATTCAGACTTAGCCCTCCTACTTAGCTTTACTCGCTGGCAAAGAAGTTGAATAGTATTCCTGATACATGCTACGACTCAGTGCCTCCGCTGCGGCACGACTGGAAAGACGTGCAAAACGATAGCGTGAGACCAAGCGCATGACTAAGCAAAAGCGCGTCAACCATTGGGAGGCCTCCCAACTGCGATGGCAGACTTCGCAGGGCTGATTCAAAAACAAAAATCCACCGGTCTCGCGTAAGCGCCAACTAGACTCCACATCCTCCATCAGAGGCTGCGCGGGCATCAGTTGATGGCGCACGGCGGTCTCACGATGAAAGAATTGCACTTGATCTCCAAAGGCAGTGCGCGAAAACATGGCACGCGCATCGTTGAGCATCTCGATGGGCAATAGCTCCACCTGCGCCTGCTCAAAGCGCTGCCCGAAGGCTCCTCCGCAGACAGTGGGATCGACCGCGACCGCAGATCGAATTTGCGCCAGTGCTTGCGGAGCCAGCACCGCATCTGCGTGTAGCACACAGACCCAGCTACTGGAAGCCGCAGCGATTCCTGCGGCGATTTGCTGCCCTCGCCCACGCTCGGATTCGATCACGCGCACTGGCAATGTATGTTGCGCGACATAGGCCAGCGTGCCATCCTGCGAGCCGGCATCCACGCAAATGACCTCCGAGGCTGGCAGGCTCTGTGCGGCGACGCTGTGCAATGCTTGCTTCAAGGGCGTCAGCACGTTTAGCGTGGGAATGACGATCGACACCGTGACCGCTTCATTGACGGGCCGCTTAGCTGGAAACATCACACGCCCGCGCGTGCTCCAAAATTCATACAGAAGCGCGAGCCCGAAAGGCAGCCAAAACACGCTGCGCTGTAAGGCGCTCAGCCCCCAAGTATCATTCGACCAGACAAAGAAATAAACCGAGCTACTGAGCGACAACAAGACCCAGGGCAAACTGGGGCGCAGACACACAAAGGGCAAAATCCACGCCAGATACCAAAAGTGGACAGTGGGCGAAAGCACAATTAAGGCCCCCAAAACCCAGCGCACCTGCGCATCTAAAGAAGAGCTCTCACGCGCGCACCAGCGCCAAAAACAAATGCCAGCGAAGACAGCAATCACAATCGTAGAACACAATGCCCGCGACCATCCCAGCCCCAGCAAGAGCACATCATAGACGGGGCCATTAAAGCTGCGCGTGCCCCCAAAGCGAAACAAGCCTTCAAATAAAGCTGGCAGCGACTCCCCAAAGTAGAGCGCAGGCAAGAGCAGCGTGAGCACAGCAAGCAAGAGGTATGGGCTTCGCTGGCGGACCAAGGCCCACAAGGCGGCCACAGGGCCCGCCCCTGCCGGTCGGCCACTAGGCGACGCAAAGAGGTACAATGGCAACAGTGGCAATGCGATCCACTTCACTCCCGTGGCCAAAGAGACCAACACCACCGCGAACTTTTCGCGCCCGACGGCTGCCGCCCACAGGCCCCACACTAGAGCCGCCACCATCACTGCATCGAAGTGTCCCTCTCCCGCATACGCGATTAAAACCACCGGGGACAAGGCATAGCAGCCGGAATACTGTAGCGCCAAGCCACGCAAGCGCAGCAGGCGTAACAGGCCTGCCAAGGTCGCACAATCTGCCAACAGAAAAAAGAGCTTAAATGCCAGCGGATAATAGGCCACGGAGGCCACTGCCGCAAAGAGCAACTCCGCAAGCGGCGGATACGCCGTGGGTTGATCCTTGTGATTCATCTGCGCCCACTGTGCATCGCGGTAGGCGCGCAGGGCCTCGGCATCGGCAGTCTGCGCATAGGGGCTCAAGCCTTCGCTCACGAGCCGCCCTTCCCATAGATAGCGGCTCACATCATCCGATACCGCAGTGGGCAGCAATAAGACGCGCAACGCGAGCGCGGGGATCCAAATCGCAGCCAATATACCGCGCTGACTCTTAAAGCGTGGAAACAGAAAAACGCTCAACAGTCCCGTCAGCCCGATGATAAAATAGTAAAAGGCGCGCGGTCCACCCGCGGCATCAAATTGCGGCGTGGCCAGCGCATAGCCCCCAGCGGCCAAGCCTGCGAACAGCAGGGTGATCAACCAGGCTATGTGACGCACATACATCGCTCCTCTTATATGCGTGCTTCGGACAAGCCCTTGGAGCCCACGACGCCAAAGCCGAGCGTATAGACGGCGACAAAAGGTATGAGTGCATATTGCCCCAAGTAGCACAGGACTGCGATGGTGAACGCGCAATAGACAGCAAAGAACATTTCGATACGCGGCATCCAATCCCGCTTGACCAGATAGGACTTGAGACTGGTTTCACCGGCCTTGGGCGTGCGCACGAAGGTGCTGTCATTGCTAAACATACCCGCCAACACGGCCTTGCCGTTGGAGAGGCAAATACCGAAGCCCACAATCAGAAGAAAAGGTAAGACTGCCAAGCGCTGTTTCCAGACATCGGGATGCTCTTGATATTGACAGACCACATAGCCCAAGCTGGGCCCGATCGCCGCTGGCACCAGCAAGCTGAGAAAGAGCACGGAACGATAAAACCACACCCCACTCTCTCCAAGAGTCGCGATCAGAGGCAGGACCAAGAGTGCAATCAAAGCCATCTGTAAGTTTAAGCCATAGCGGGTCAAATGCACGGTTGCTTGTAGTTTTTTAAATAAAGGCATCGGCTCACGCCAAACAGTCGGTAGCAGTTTACGCGCAGTTTGCAGCGTGCCCTTGGCCCAGCGGTATTGCTGGCTTTTGAATGCACTGTATGTCGGCGGTAATTCGGCAGGCACTCGCAGTGTGGGCAAATAATGGAAGCGCCAGCCTCGCATCTGCGCGCGATATGAAAGGTCTAGATCTTCCGTTACGGTATCGTGCTGCCAGCCCCCGGAATCGTCGATCGCTTCACGCCGCCACACGCCGGCAGTGCCACAGAAGTTCATGAAGAGCCCATTGCGATTACGAGCGGTTTGCTCAATCACGAAGTGCCCATCAATGCCCATTGCTTGCACGCGCGTGAGCCAGGAATGATCCTGATTTATGTGATCCCAGCGTGCTTGCACCATGCCACAGTTTTTATCCGCCCATAGGTGAGCCAGCGTGCGACGCAAGAAGTCAGCAGGTGGGATAAAGTCGCTATCAAATATCGCGATAAATTCCCCCTTACAGACCGCCATGCCTGCCTCCAGCGCGCCGGCCTTATAGCCTATCCGATCTTCGCGACGAAAGACTTCAATCCAGTGCCCTTGTGCACGTAGGTCGGCAGCGGCTTGGTCCACCAAAGCACAGGTCTCATCATCGGAATCGTCGAGGATTTGTATTTCGTGGCAAGCGCTGGGATAATCGATCGCAGCCACAGCACGGATCACGCGCTCGGCGACATTGATCTCATTGTATAAGGGGATCTGTGTCGTCACTACCGGCAGGTCTTCTCGATCTGCAAAATGCTGCACAAATTGCGCCTCGGTCGCGGCATCGCTCTCCAAGTGGGCATTGCGCTTCCGCAAATAGAGAAAGAGCAGCAAGTAGGTATTCATGCCATAGAGTAGTAAAAGCAGACTACAAGAGGTATAGAGAACGAAAACAAAAAGACTGAGCGGATTCATAAAAAAAGAGGTCATAATTCCCACGCGGGGACGCGAATCGATGCTAGAATGTTTCGCCTCGCTTACGAGCGTTCGATATAAACTGATCCACAGGCGTCAAGTCTTGTAACTCTTGCATCTGGATCGGTGAAGCGGCCAAGCGATCCAAAACCACCCCTCCGGAGCGACTTAAACGACCAAAACTCAGCACCCCAGTGGGGCAAGACTGCACACAAGCAGAGCAACGCACACATTCGGGGTCTTCCATCGGCAGCCCCTTATTGGCAAAGTTCATAATGTCGATCCCCTGATGGCAAACTGAGGTGCACACATTGCAGGAGATACATTTCTTTTTCTCCGCAAAAATACGAAATTGCGAGAAGCGAGCATATATGTGCATTAATGCTGCCAGCGGGCAAGCAAAGCGGCACCAGACACGTCCGGACAGGTGGAAGTATAGGCCGTAACCAATCGCCCCCGCCAACCAAAGGTCGATCAGCACTTTATAACTCAGCAGCTCGTTCTTATCGATAAAGCCGGCAATCGCCTTGTCGAAGCCCTCCCATGGCGTCAGCCAGCCCACAATGCGCAGCGCCAGCAAAACAAATGCGATCGCTAAGACCCACTGCCCAATCATGTTGAGACGGTTCCACTTCGGACCATGCGGCATCTTATGCCGATGTTGGTCGCCCAAGGTTTCAGCCATTGCGCCACAGGAGCAAATCCACCCGCAATACGCGCCCTTACCCCAACGCCAAACGATCAGCGGAATAATGACAAAGGTTTGAATGAAACCGAATATAATCCAGCCCCAAATGGGCGCTTCGGTAAAGATGTTATAGATAAAGAGCGGCCAAGCTAAAATGAAGCCGAAGGAGCGCCAAAACTGGTTGGGATCTCCGCCTTGCCCGTCCGAGAGAAAGGTCATGCCAAACCATTGCCCAAAGCCTCCATTGGTGAAAACACTATGATGATACAGGTAGGGGAATAACAAATACGGCAGTATAAATAAGGGAATCACTTGCACCGCCATCAGCGTGGAGGTCTGCAATTTCACGTAAGGCGTCTTACGACGACGCATGCGCCGGATGCCAAATACCACGATCACCGTGGTATACATCAGCGCGAAGGTAAAGCCGGGGTCATTACGTGCCGCATTGAGGAAGGTGTAGAGCAAACTCCCCTGCTCACCGAGCACGGGTATATTAAACGGAAACCACTGTCGGCTCGCAAAGATTTGCCACAAGTTGGTGCCTTCGATACCGAGAAAGCTTTTGTATGCCTTGAGATGGTACAAAAATGTCATCAACAGCATAAATGCGATGAGGCCACCCCAAATTTTCGTCGACCAATCGCCCGTCACTGGAATGCTGGATTTGCGAAAGAAATCCAAGGGAGGCTCGCGGCCAATTAAAGTAAACACGTAGTCGTTCTCGACTGGGCAATCCTCGCGGCCCTCCCCGCAGACCAGCACATGATCTTGATGGATCTCCTGCAGTTGCGAGCTCATCAGCAATGTCAATTCTCCCGCCGATGTGAGTTCCTTGACACGCTGGACGTTATCGGGCTTCGCGCGCGAAAACTCCGCTTTACGATAGCTCAGTGTCACCTTCGCCCCCGCCTCAACTAATGCGATCGCGGCTTCTAGGGCCGAGTCGCCGCCGCCGACGACCATCACTTTTTGCCCGGCGTGCTCCCCAGCATCAATCAAGCGATTCGACACCTTATCCAAGTCCTCGCCCGGCACATTTAATTTCCGATAATTACCGGTGCGGCCAATCGCCACAATCACGCGTTGCGCCCGCACTGCCGCGTCCTCGGCCAAGGCCACAGTTAACACGCCTCCCTCGCGTTCGATGTGCTCCACTTTGGCTCGTGTGGTTTCGATGCCATGCGCCTCTTTTTGCGCCTTGAGCTCCTGCAATAAGTCTTCCTTTACCTTGGACTCGAAGCGTAGTTCGCCCGCAGGTTCCATTTCGCTGGGATAGGTATAGATCGGCTTTTTACGCGGAAAATTCTGGATGGTGGAAAAGCTCTCATCGGCTTCGTAGAGCACATAACGAAGGCCCGCTTTTTTCGCTTCGATGGCGGCGGAAAGCCCCGAAACCCCGGCCCCCACGATCACTAGATCATAAATATCTGTGTCCGCCCCCGCACCTGGCTTAAAGTCGGACTCTTCTAAAATGCTTAAAACCGCCTTTGCGCCCGTATCGGCCGAAAACTTAAGCAGTGGCACGCCGGTGAGATCTCCGACCACTCGCACGCCCTTCACACGCGTGCTGCCATCTTCGTTCACATTTGGGCTTTTTTCGACAGCTCCCGCTGGCCAACGTGTATGCAGCCAATTCGTATAACGTAAAATAATGTTTTGCATACTGCTCACTTAGATTGATTGAGCGACCAGTCATAGTCGATCCAAATAACGTCATATTCCGTGGGCAGTGGCTGCGATCGATAGCGGTTTAAAAACAAGGCGGGTTGGCTCACTCCGAAATCAGAGGCATACCATTTAAATAACTCTGAGTAAGCGGTGCGTCGTTTCGATGCATCGCCCCGCGCCGCTTGATCACTGGCCGCGAAGAGACGCGTCTGCTCCTCTAATTGAGCCTCCAATTGCGCGCCCCGGTAGGGCTCCGCACGCAAGGGCGGACAGCTCACGCTGGCGCAGTTCACCGCAAAATGAATACGAGGGTCCGGGAATTTCTGCAGCAAGATCCCCTTCTCGATGTCATCGAGGCTCAAGCTGCGCTCTCCCTGCTGAGTATAATCCTTTTTGAAAATACTGAATGGAATCAGCCCGATCGACTTGACCGACTTGATGGGATAGCGCTCTAGGACCGCTTGTAGCATGCCGGCATTATAGAGGTTGATATAGAAGGCCTTCTGTTGCGCCGGCGAGAGCTGGGCCACGTCCACCAGCTTTGTCCTCGGATCGAGGTAAAAGCGATACCAGTCGTCGGGCGTATCTCCCATATCTTCGCCAAAGGTTTGAAACACAGTTTGATAGCGCGTGCTGTCTACCTCAGCGGTGTCCAGATCGCTCAAATGAATGCCGTCGCCCTGCATTTTGAAGGGGGCCATAATGAACCACGGCCAAGTCAGCACATGAAAACGTCCCTTAGGCGCCGCCGCCTCTGCTGGGGCTCACCCAAGCCCCACATTCAGCGATAGAAGTCCAAGGTTTTTCAATGTCATAGCGATAGGATCGCCCAAGGATGGCTTTATTCCGAACAAAGCCGTTTTTGTTAATTCTAATTCAAACCACGCGTATCCTCGGTTCTCTGAACCGGGGGCTCGTCACCTCGGAGCCACTGCGCATTTTATAGTTGGCTCGCTGCGACATAGTCGCTGACATTGCGGGCAATGAAATTATGCCCTTTTTGTGCTGAAGAGATTCAAGATGCTGCCATTAAATGCAAGCATTGTGGCGAATTCTTAGACGGTCATACACGTCCCAACACGCATTCTAACACGCACCTACAGACAGCCCAAGAGCTCACGCCGGCACAGAAGTGGTATTTCCAGAAGGCCTTTCTAATCTTCATTCTCGCCTGCGTGGGCCCACTGGGGCTGCCGCTAATTTGGTGGCACCCGACCTTGCGCCGTGGCTGGAAAATAGCCATCACCGTGGCTCTGCTACTGATCACCTGGCTCACCATTGTCTCCACCATGGAAGCCCTCAAGATCATCCAAGAAAGCTTCACCGAAGCGCAGCAAATCCTCAATATATGAGCAAAGCGATTGCTGAGGATTTGCACTGCTTAAACTCCCCAGCCTCTGAGCCAGTCCCAGTCAGCACGCGCGAAATGCCCTTGCTGCACAGCAAGGGATCTGTTCACTAGCGAAGCATGAGCATTGCAACTAAACGAGGCGACGACGGCACCACTGCCCTACTTTTTAATAAGCGGGTTCCTAAAACACACCCCCGAGTGATGACCTATGGACAGATCGACGAACTCACCTCCGCCATCGGTCTTTGCAGAGCGCATTCAGACCAACCAGCGGCCAAAGAATTGCTGCTCTCTGTCCAGAAGCAATTGATCAATTTCATGGGCGAACTGGCCACAGACGATGCCGACCAAGCACGCTATCTCGAAAAATATGGAGAACAAGCGATCAGCTCGGCCATGATTGATCGCTTGACCGAATGGGTGAATGAAAAGGAAAAAGACATCCAAT
>CEUD01342371.1_pt1 | contig 13585 bp, 12 predicted proteins | sample 356481 | NCBI WGS metagenome assembly CEUD01 (sample SAMEA2623314, study PRJEB7988) | marine metagenome | isolation source: saline water (ENVO:00002010), including | reverse complement strand
GGGGAGTTGTGTGTTGTTTTACTTGAATCGTTTCTTCTATCTCTAAGGACATAGGGTTTAGGTACAAAAGTTGTGCTGATCCATTGCTAAGTAGTAGTTTGTTTCTATGTGTTGTTACACCCCAGGCCTCACCATCAAAGCTCAACTCTGTTGGGTTGTTCCAGTTATTATTTTTGTAAATGAATACGATTTTTTCTTTCCAACTAAACTGATAGAAGTTCTCACCAAGTTTTGTAAGCCCTTCTGCGAATATTTTATCTGGCAGGGTATTAAGAATCTTTTTGGTACCACGCCCTGGATCTATTACTAAAAGCTTTGATTCACCATATATTCCAGAACTCTCGTAAATCATTCCATCCGAATATATAAGACCTTGAGTGTAGGTCGGGCTAATGGGTATTGAATCTTCAATAATATTGGTTTCTATAATCTTCTTCTCTACGGGAGGGCAGGCAAGAGTAAGTGAGGTAAACAGAGTGAAAAACAGAAGTAACTTCATTTGAAAAAGTTCGCACTAATTTATCTTCTTGTAAGCTGGACAAGCGTTTGTCCAGTTAAAGTAGAGGCAAGTGCTGAGACCTAGGTTCAAACAAGATTGAACAACCATTAACTGGTGACATTGACTGTAGAAGCATGTCTCCAATTAGGGATTTTATGCTTTGATGCATTGAGGGGGATTGGTCCATAACAAGATGTTTTCTTACGTTTTTATCCCAAAGCTCTCTGAGGTTTTTAAATGCCTTAAACCCATTGGCGCTGATAAAAGGTCCAATTGAGCTTGCTGCGGAAGGGATAATTACTTCTCGCCAAAGCCTGTCTAACACTCGAGGTGGGAGCTCATCAGGCATCTTGGTCATCAGAGCACCAAATTCTTCAAATGAATTTGATCGTGAAATTTTAATGACCCAGTCTCTTGCCTGTGCAAGTTCTGGGGTGTTGCCGATTGTGTGGATGAAGTCTGCATATTGAGACTTTAAAACACTTATTAATTTTTCATCTTGTGTAAACTCAATATGATTTAATATTTTTATTAGTTTTAACTCTTTCAGATCGCTAGAGTGTATAATCTCGTCAAGTGGGCCTGAAACGAGACCTTCTTCATAGAGGGTTTTCACAAGGTTTTCGTAATTAAGATCACGGCTCCAGCCTAGTTTTTGTTTAAGTTTTGCCAAAAGAGTTCCTCTCTGGATTGATAAAGCATGTCCTTCTCCATGAATGTTTATACTTATCAAGTCATATTTAGGACCCACTTTGTCCTTAAAGAAACTCTTAACTGACTCTAAGGTTTTTCTTCTTTCCTTTGCACTTAGTTTTCCACCTAAGCTTTTGGTAATTTGGTTTGTTTTTGTAAACGATTTGAAGGCAATATAAGCACCGGTTCCAACAGACGATACCGGCATTGCCAAAAGGGGAGCAAATTCCAGGTGTCCCATGGCAATCATTATTGATGGAAAAGTCAGATCAACTTGTAGTGTTAATAAATACACTAACCCTACATCGTAGCCAAAGCGCCTTATAACAGAAGAGAGTTTTTTTGAATGTGCACTCTTTTGCTTGTTTATAAATGTTTTAAGTTTTCCAAGGATGTTGCTTGTTGTGGGTTCGTTAAAGCCATTATTAACAATTTCTTTTGCCTTAGTCCTAATGTCTTCTGGCAGGGACTGTGTTTTAACAAGCATTGCTCGCTCAAGAAGAGTTTTAATTCTATTGGTGGTCTGGCCCTCCGAAGGCAGCTCTCCTGAATCAATTTCAAGCTCCTTTATGCCTTCAATAAAAATACTTTGGATTAAAAGCTCCTGCTTTATAAATTCCTTTTGAACCTGGGTTAAATTGGCAGACTCAAGCATTGGATCGGCAATCGCTTGTGACCAATACACCTGAATTGAGAAAAATATTAAAAGAAAACTGAACTTCATCTTTTGCCTTTATCGGAAACTTTTGCTCAAATATTAGTGATTTTGCCATCGTGGAGGAGTTAATGAAGCTTATTACACTTGTTTTTTTATCAGTTAATCTTCTTTTTGCAGGGGAGCTTGAGCAAGGCATCAAAGTTGTGGGAACTTGTAAGCAAAAAGTGAAGCCAGACATGGTGTCATTGAGCTTTATGGTGGAAACATTAAAGCAGTCGGTCAAAGAGTCCACTGATTTTGCCAATAAAGAATATAATGCACTGCTTGCTAAGATTAAATCTCTTAAATTGAAAAACGCTCAGTTTGAGACTTATGAATACAACACATCTCCACACCGAGTTTATGAAAACAAAAAGCATATTTTGAAAGGCTATAAAACTCGTATTGGTCTGAAGGTCTCCACAAGTGAGATGGATAAGGCGGGGCAAGTGCTTCAGTTAGGTTCAGAGATGGGTCAGAACTTTATTGATGGGCCATTTCCCTTCATATCCGATGAGAAGTTTAAGCGCCATTATGAAAAATGCTTGGTTGTTGCAAGTAAGGATGCCCAAGATAAGGCACAAGTTTTGGCAAAATCTCTGGGTGTTTCTATGGGGAAAGCATTCAATATTAATGAGGTCTCACTAACAAGACCTCAACTTAGACCAGAGTTGGGCATGCTTGGTGCCATGGCAAAGTCCAATTCATCGGCACCGGCCAACATCGAATTTGGAAAATCAGACATTGTGATGCAGTTGGAAGTTTATTTTACAATAAACTAGACCTCAAAGATGGCACCCTCCATCCAGAGTTGCTCTAAGACTACCTTGAGCATTGAGTCATGTTTTTCACTAAGTGTAATTGCATTGAATGGGTTGGAGTCAAGAACTGGCATTAAAAGCTCAAGTTGTTCCCGGGTTAACTTATAAAGAGTTTTGTTGATCGCAATCTCTCCAGTAACTGGGCCCGCTGCGTATTTTAAGTTTACATCTTTTTCAATGGCCACACCTTCAAATGTTTCAGGCAGTGGGTCCCCAGATGGTTCTATTGGATACTTAGGAGTGCTAAGTTTTTTCAAAAGCCATTGATTAAAGAGCTCTTCATCCTCAATTAGTATTCGTGCTTGGTCCCTAAAAAAAGCAAAGACGCTATCTGGAACATCGCTGGATGTATTTACATTGAAAGAGTCATTTGAAAAGAACCCTGCATCATCAAGCTCGCTGAAATAACTGCCAAGTACGTCGGAGGTTTCCAATGACTTAAACCCTATTGAATATGAAATTGATTCAGTTAGAGAGGTGCCATGGTGGGCGACACCTGGCGGAACATAGATCATATCACCTGGGCCTAGAATCCATTCAAAATCAGGATCAAATTCCTTTAATACTTTTAATTCTTCATCCTCTCGCCACTCTTTATTGGGTGCCTGCTGGATTTCCCATCTTCTCTTACCCAATCCTTGGAAAATAAACACATTATAGTTGTCTATATGTGCACCAAGGCTCATTTCATCGTTTGAGTAGACACTCATAACATCATCAAACTCCCAGCCCGGAATGAAACTCACTGCTTTTTGGAATTCGTAGAACTCAGGGGAGAGATTGTTTAAATTGTGTGCAATCAGCGCAAATGACTTTTTCATGTACCCATGCAATTCTTGCTCAGAAAATGGTCCATGGATTAGCTTTCTTTTAGAGCTTTTGTCTTTATAGACTAGTCTGGTCTCACATGATTCATCGATCGCCAGCTCTAACAAGTCATGGGGAGAGGCAAGATCTTCCGTGTGAGTGAAGGCATTTTTAAATAGATAAGGACGTTTGTTCCAGTAATTTTTCAGGAACTCTTCCTTAGTAATGTCAGAATTAAATAGGGTTGTTTTGCTCATGACTCTATCTACACTGGCCAAACTTATGTAGCAATGATCTTTTTTTGATCTGCATCATAATGAGTTTGTCTTTTATGATCTGTAACAAATAAGTTGGAAAATAACTTATTTGTTGTGGGTCAAAGGTGAATAAGTTTTTCTTAAAGAGCGTGGATTTTAGCGCCGAAAAGTATTGTTATTACTAGATTAAGTTTGTCGATTTGTATTGAGTTGTGATAACAATTTGCTTAAAATAAGTTAAATTTTTTCACAAATAAAAACTTAAGATCACTAAGGGAATGTGTATGAAGAAGTTGATCGGCGCTTTTGTAGCCCTCGCCGTGTTTGGGGCTCTTGGCGCGTACATTGTTATTCAGGCCAGAAGTATTGGCTACAACCAAGGTTACGCTCCAGACCAACCTGTTAAATTTTCTCACAAGCTTCACGCTGGAGACTTGAAGATGGACTGCCAGTACTGTCACTTTGCAGCTGACAAGGGTAGACATGCAGGTATTCCACCAACAGAGCTTTGTTTGAATTGCCATAGCCAGGTTAAAACGAATTCTCCTGAGATTAAGAAGCTTCAGGAAGCTCTTGATTCTGGTGAGAACATCCAGTGGAACCGTGTTAACTTTTTTCCTGACTACGCTTATTTCAACCACGCTCAGCACGTAAATGTTGCGCAACTTGATTGTAAGCAGTGTCACGGACCTGTTGATGAGATGGAAATCTATTATCAGCACGAAAAGCTAAACATGGGATGGTGTATTAATTGTCACCGCGACAAGGGCATTGCTCCGCCAGAAGATCACAAAAGAGCCGCTGGTGGCGATTGTCAGAAGTGTCACTATTAATTTGGATTCAACAAGGAAAGCGTAATTATGAGCGATAACAAAAACGATAAAACATGCGGAACCAGCTGTGGATGTGGTACTCCTGTAGAAGGGTACTGGCAGAACGTTGAGGATAAACTTCCTACTGAAACCTCTACTCAAGAATTTGCAGATGGTGAATTTGATTCATTTTCAATTAAAAAAGATAGAAGAAGCTTTCTTAAAATTATGGGCTTCTCTGTTTCAGCACTTCCACTAACTGGTTGTGTTAAGATTCCTGTTAGAAAGGCGATACCATACCTTGAAAAACAGGCGACTCAATACCCTGGTGTTGCAAACTACTTCGCAACAACATTCAAGGGTTCTCCTGTAATGATTAAAGTTCGTGAGGGGAGACCAATTAAAGCTGAGGGTAACAAACTTTCTGTTGCTACAGAGGGTGGTACTGATGCACAAATTCAAGCTTCAATTCTTGACCTTTACGACTCAAACCGCCTTAGATCTGCTTTTGTCGATGGAAAAGCTGTTGAGTGGGAAGATTTTGATAAAAAGCTAAAGTCAGCGGTTGAGGCACAAGAGGGAAGAAAGGTTCTTGTAACTAGTGAGGTTACTTCTCCTTCTGAAATGAAGCTGATCTCTGAATTCAAAGATAGCATGGGATTTGACCATGTTGTATTTGAGCCTGTTTCTAGATATGGCATCCATAAATCAAATGAAAAAGCATTTGGTGTGTTTGCTCCAAATACTTACCTCCTAGAAGAAGCTGATACAATCGTATCTTTTGGTGCAGACTTTTTAGGTACATTTGGAAATAACGTTCAGCAGTCAAAAGACTACTCAAAAAGAAGACAGCCTACAAATCCGAAGGGATTAAATAAGCATATCCACGTTGAAGCACTGATGAGCCTTACAGGTTCAAATGCAGACCATCGTTACACTAGATCTGTAAAGTCTCAAAGAGAAGTGTTAACTAATGTTTATGCGGCTATCGCAGGTGACTCTTCAGCTAAGACAAAGTTGTCTGAAGCAGATCAAAAGCTTGCAAACTTTGTTGCAAAAGAACTTAAGTCTGCAAAGTCATCTGTTCTTATGAGTGATGATAATAATGTAGACGTTCAAATGATGGTTGCTGCCATTAATAAAGCTCTTGGGAACTATGGCAAGACTATTAAAGTTGTAAAAACTGATGCAGCTTATGCAAATGACGAGCAATTCAACGCTCTTGTAGAAGATATGAATGCTGGGAAAGTTGGTGTGGCAATGTTCCTTGGAACAAACCCAGCTTACAACTTCCATGCTCCAAAAACTTTTGTAGAGGGAGTTAAAAAGGTAGGCACTAGAGTTTCTTTTGCTCTTGCTGCTGATGAGACAAGCACTCTTTGTAACTTTGTTGCACCTAATAACCATGCGTATGAGTCATGGACAGACAATATGGGTGTTGAAGGCGAAGTATCATTCACTCAGCCTGTAATTCAGCCTTTATTTGGTTCAAGAATGGCCACTGAAACTTTGATGGCCCTTATGGACAAAGAAGGTAGTTTTCACGACTACATGGTTTCTAACTGGAAAAAAAGCTTTAAGCCTTCTGGTGAAAACACTGTATTTGCAAACTTTTGGAATAAAGTTCTTCATGACGGAGTTGTTCAAGTTAGCTCTATGTTCAATGAAGCTAGCTACGGAAGTGTTAATGCATCTTCTGCGGCTAAGTCTGTTAAGGCAATAAAGTATGGTGAAGGGCTAAACGTAGTCACTTACCAAAAATTTGCTATTCAAGACGGGGATATGGCCAATAACCCTCTACTTCATGAAATGCCAGATCCAATTACAAAAGCAACTTGGGACAACTATATTATGGTTTCACCAAGCTTTGCTAAGGCAAATAGTATTAAAAGTGGGGATGTAGTTAAGGTTGATACTGGTGCATATAATGTTACTTTACCAGCTGCTGTTATTCCTGGTGTTGAGGCCAATACTGTAGCAGTTGCTGTAGGTTATGGTAGAACTCAATCTGGAAAAGTTGGAACCGGAATGGGTGCAAATGCCTTTCCTTTCGTAACTTTTGCAAATGGAAGCTTTGATTACAATTCAAGCTTTGGAAAACTTTCTAAAACTGGTGCTCATAGAGGTCTTGCTCTTTCTCAAACTTCCATGAGTATGCACGGAAGAGATATCGTAAGAGAAACTACTTTAGAGAAATTTGAGAGTGACAAAGGTGCTGGAAACAAGCCTAAGATGAAACTTCCTCAGATTTATCCAGTTCACCACCAACTGCAAGAGGGTCACCAGTGGGCGATGGCAATTGACTTGAACACTTGTACGGGTTGTTCAACTTGTGTAATCGCTTGTAATACTGAAAATAATGTCCCTGTTGTTGGTAGAACTGAAGTGCATAGAAGAAGAGATATGCACTGGATGAGAATTGACCGCTACTTCGCTGGAGACGAGCAAGAGCCAGAAACAGTGCACATGCCAATGCTTTGTCAGCACTGTGAAAACGCTCCTTGTGAAAACGTTTGTCCAGTTCTAGCTACTGTTCACTCGTCTGATGGTATTAACCAACAGGTTTATAACAGATGTATTGGTACTAGGTACTGTGCCAACAACTGTCCTTATAAAGTTAGAAGATTTAACTGGTTCAACTATGACCATAGCGATGAGTATGCAAGACTTGCTCTTAACCCAGACGTGAGCGTCCGTTCACGTGGTGTTATGGAGAAGTGTTCTTTCTGTATGCAAAGGATTCAGGAAGGCAAGCTTAAAGCTAAAAGGGAAAGAAGAGAGCTTCAACCTGGTGATATCGAAACTGCTTGTCAGCAATCTTGTCCAACAAACGCAATTGTGTTTGGCGACATGAATGATAAGAACAGTCCGATCGCAAAAATGTTGGAGAACCCTAGAACTTACACTGTGCTTGAAGAGCTTAACGTTAAGCCACGTGTAAACTACATGGTCAAAGTTAGAAACAAAAGCAAAGAGGAAGTTTAGAATTTAAATAAGGAACAATTATGGCAGAGCATGTATCTAAATTAAGACAACCGTTGGTTCCTGAGGACCGAACGTATAAGCAAATGTCTGAAGATGTATTGGACACGCTTGAGCGCAAGCCGACAAAGGCCTGGCTTGCTGGCTTTAGCATCTCAGTCCTTTTTCTGACAATTGGCTTGATTGTAATCGGTTACCAAATCGCCACAGGTATTGGTGTTTGGGGGCTAAATAAAACAATTGGATGGTCTTGGGACATTACTAACTTTGTATTTTGGGTTGGTATTGGTCACGCAGGGACCCTAATTTCTGCGATTCTTTTAATCTTTAGACAAAGATGGAGGACGGCAATCAACAGAGCAGCCGAGGCAATGACAATTTTTGCGGTTGCCTGTGCAGGACTTTTTCCTTTGATTCACATGGGAAGACCTTGGCTAGCATACTTTGTTTTCCCATATCCAAATACTTTGGGACCTTTGTGGGTAAACTTTAAGTCACCACTTCTTTGGGACGTTTTTGCGATCTCCACCTACCTAACAGTATCTTTAGTGTTCTGGTATATGGGTCTACTTCCAGATTTGGCGACAGTAAGAGATAGAACTAAATCTAAGTTTAGAAAGGCTATTTATGGAGCTCTAAGCTTTGGATGGAACGGATCAACAAGAACTTGGCATCACTTTGAAGTTTTGTCTCTAATTCTTGCAGGTCTTGCAACACCACTAGTTCTTTCAGTTCACACTATCGTTTCTTTTGACTTTGCTACTTCAGTTATTCCTGGATGGCACACTACAATCTTTCCTCCATACTTTGTTGCAGGTGCGATCTTCTCTGGATTTGGTATGGTTTTAACTCTTCTAATTATCACTAGAAAGGTTATGAACTGGGAAAACTACATAACAGTTGGCCACGTTGAGGCAATGTGTAAAGTAATTATCTTAACTGGTACAATGGTAGGTCTTGCGTATGGAACAGAGTTCTTTATCGCTTGGTACTCCGGTAACCCATATGAAAGATATGCTTTCGTAAATAGAGCTTTTGGTCCTTATTGGTGGGCATACTGGACAATGATTTCTTGTAACGTTATTTCACCGCAGTTCTTCTGGTTCAAAAAACTAAGAAGAAACATGACGTTTGTTTTCATTATCACAATATTTGTAAACATCGGTATGTGGTTTGAGAGATTTGTTATTATCACGACCTCTCTGCACAGAGACTTTCTTCCTTCGTCTTGGGCAATGTACTCGCCGACATGGGTTGAAATCTGGACATTTATTGGAACTTTTGGACTATTTTTTACACTATTCTTCCTTTTCATTCGCCTACTACCAGGTATCGCGGTTGCCGAGGTTAAGTCTGTAAAAAGGTACGGCCAAAAAAATGAAGAACCAGTTAACGTTATAGCTTAATAGGATTGACTATGAAGAAAGACTTTATATTAGCTACATTTGAAGATGATCGTCATGTATTGGCCGCAACCAAAAAGGCTAGAGATAAGAATATGCCGATCTTTGATATTTACACTCCGTTTCCAGTTCACGGTCTAGACGAAGCGATGGGGATTAAAAGATCAATCCTTCCATACGTGACCCTAGCTGCTGGTGCGATGGGACTTATGGTTGCGATTGCACTACAGGTTTATACCAACGCTATAGACTGGCCGATCATTGTCGGTGGAAAACCATTTAACTCAATTCCTGCATTCGTGCCTATTTCATTTGAGTTAACAGTATTGTTTGGGGCCCACACTACAGTTGCAGCATTTCTTGCTTTGAACAAGTTGTACCCTGGTAAGCAACCACACATCTTTCATCCTGAACAAACGTGTCATACTTTCATTATGGCATTTGAAAAGAACAGCGTTAATGCTGAAGAAGTTTCAAAGCTAGTGAAAGAGTTTGGTGCTGTTGAGGTTAAAGAAGAGTCGGCAGACGTAAAGTAATTTAAAAGGGGATAATGTGAAAAACCTATTATTGGCAATCACTGTTTTAGTTTTAGCAAGTTGTTCCGGTGGCAGAAACAGCACCGGCTACTCAATAATCAATGATATGAAATATTCTGTTGCTTATGAGGCATATACAACCAACCCTGTTTTGCCTAATGGCCAGACTATGATGGTTTCTCCTGAGGGAACTGTTTCTAGAGGGCATCTTCCTGATGAGGTTGATGCAGAAGGAAACCCTGTTCTTCTAGAAAACCCTTATGAAATGACTGAATATGCCTGGGAAAGAGGTGAGAAGTACTACAATATCATGTGTGCTACTTGTCACGGTATGGAAGGTAAAGCTGACGGTCCAGTTGTTACCCAAGGAGGCTTCCCTAAGCCACCTAGTTTCATGGGTAGAAAGTGGAGAAATATCGAAAGATACCCGGTTGGACATGTTTATAAAGTTATTACTCATGGGATCGGAAATATGGCATCTTACGCACAACAACTATACCCTGAAGATAGATGGGCAGTTGCAGAGTACGTAAGAAAGAGACTCATGAGAGGAAAAGAAAAATACAAGCAATAAAATAATTGGAGTCAAAAGTGGAAACAGAAATTAAAAATTATGAGCTTTCTGGAGGGGTGCAAAAGACTTCCTTGGCCTTGATCGCGATTGGGATCGTTGCCATGATAGCTTCTTTTGTTATTAACCCTACTGTTGGTTGGGTAGACTTCTTGGTTAACACTATCTACTTTGTGTTAGTCGCTCTAAGTGGGATTTTCTTTCTTGCTGTTACAGGTGTAATGCAAGCAAGTTGGATTACTCCATACAAAAGAATTCCGGAAGCAATGACTAAGTTCCTTCCGATTGGATTTGTATTCATGCTTGCAACTTACTTTGGTCTTCATACTATTTATGAGTGGACCCATACTGAAGTTGTAATTAATGATCCTATCCTTAAAGAGAAGACACCTTACCTAAACGAAACTTTCTACATGATTAGAATGGTAGTTATTTTTGTGATCTGGATTCTTTTAGGTAAAAAACTTCTATCTCTATCTAAAGACCAAGATGCAAACCCTGAAAAGGATTTGCAACACAGTATCATGAAAACAAGTGCAATCGGCCTTATCTTGTTCGGCCTTACAATCAGTTTTGCAGCATTTGATTGGATCATGTCTGTTGAGCCACACTGGTTTTCTACAATTTTCGGTGTTTATATCTTTGCTGGGATGTTTGTTACTGGTATTTCATTCACTACTCTTTCTGTAATTAAGCTAAGAGAGTGGGGTTACATGCAAGGAATTATCAGTGATGATCACTTACATGACCTTGGTAAATGGATGTTTGGTATATCTGTATTCTGGGCATATATTTGGATCTCTCAGTACCTTCTTATTTGGTATGCTAACATTCCTGAGGAAACTGAATACTATGTTATGAGACACCACCACTGGAATGGTATCTTCTTCTTCAACCTAGCAATTAACTTTCTTGCACCATTTGTTCTACTTATGAGTAGAGGAGCAAAGAGAAGTGCAGCTAGATTGAAGCTTGTTGCATGCATCCTTATGGTTGGACACTTTATCGACCTATACCTTATGGTTGCTCCTAAAGTCTTTGAACACCACAATACAAGTGTTGTTGGCTTTGGAATTATTCAGTTTTTATCTTGGCTTGGATTCTTTGGTTTATTTATTTTAGTTGTGGCAAAGTCACTATCTAAAATGAACTTGATCCCTAAGGGTGATCCAAACCTAGATGAAGGTCTTCATTTACATCAGTAATTTATCTTAATAAGCGCCCCCTTTGAGGGGCGTTTTTGTTTGTTATGGAAAAGAAAGAATCAAAAAATGAAATTTTAGAGGGAAAAGAGAAAAAGATAGATCCGGTTTATATGCCTGAACTTCACTCTTGTCCCGAGTTGATGTCCTATAGTGAAAAATTAGAACTGGCCGAGGAGATACTGTGCATTTCTTTGGCACCGATAATTGCAAGAGAGCAACTGGATGCCAGAGTTGAGGACGTGCAAGATACAGTTCTTTTAATTCGCTACTATCCTGAAATCGCGGAGAACGTTGAAAAAGAAATCTCAAGGTTCGTTGAAAAGCTTACCGAAGGTCGCTTTAGTGCAAAGGCCATAAGATAAAGGTATGTCAGATTCAATAAATATAGTAATTGCAACAGCTGAAGACCATGCTCAAATTGCCCAGGCACAGCTTGATATGGCCATGGAAACTGAAGGTCTAGCTCTGAGTAAGAATAATGTTTTAAAAGGTGTTCAGGCCGTTTTTGATGACCCTAAAAAAGGTAAGTACTATAAGGCCTTGGTTGATGGAGAGTTTGCTGGGTGTCTTCTTACTACGTTTGAGTGGAGTGATTGGCGAAATTCCTATTGTCTTTGGATACAGTCCGTCTATGTTCCCAAGGCACATCGTGGCAAGGGTATCTTTAGAAGTTTCTATAATTATTTAAAAGAGTTGGTGAGTTCGGATCCTGGCCTATGTGGCCTTAGACTATACGTTGATAAAACTAATCTTGCTGCCCAAAAAGTTTACCAAAATGTAAATATGAGCAATGAGCACTATGAGCTTTTTGAATGGCTTGATCCAGGAGAGTAGATAAAGGCCTTTATACGCTCTATGAGCCAGTTGGGATCGTCTATTGGAAGATCATGTCCAGCGCTGGGATGAAGCTCTATAGGAACACTCCAGAGCTTTGATAGTTGTACAGAGCACTTATAAGAGCAGAGTCTATCTCCTTGCGAGGCCAACAACATAACTTGCGTATCCGGTGCAACCTTAGATGGCGAGAAACTCAATGCCGCAAGAATTTGATTGATAAAACTTGCCTTTTTTACTGGTGCACTTTTTTGGATTTCACACCAAGACTGGAGATTTTCTTTTTGTTTCGCAATGTCATTGCTGACCAGTCCAAGAATGAGTTTTTCTCTGTTTTCAATTTGTCGGTTTATAAAGATGTTTAAAAAGTCGAGCCACGCTTTTGGTCTCAAGCGGTAATAGAGTGGGTTTAGACCTTTGAAACTTGAGTTAATTAGAATCATGCGGCTAAATTCTTCTGGATGAAGCTCGCTCCACCTCTTAGCAAGCATACCCCCAAGAGACTGAGCTATTATGGTCGTGGGGCCTGAGATTTTTTTAGAAATATATTCACTTCTAATCTTTGCGATCATTTGATCGAAGTTGGTTGGTGAAAGTTCGTGATGGCGCTGCCCTGTGCCTGGGATATCCAAGACTAGAACCTTTGCCTCTGGGAAAGTTTTCTCAACAAGGTTTTTGAAACCTCCCCAGTGTCTCTGTTCACGAACGAGGCCTCTTAAAAGAACTATATTCATGATTCAAGGATTCCATAAAAAGCCTTTTGGCTCAAGAACAAAACAGTAGTTTAGGGACTTGAGCTTAACAAATTTTAAGTTTTGAATGATCTGAAAAATGTTCAAGGTATCTAAGTTTAATTTGATGCTATCCTTAAGGCTGCTAAAGTTTCAATTGGAGGCTTTACAGTTACATAACAGTGATTCTATATGGTTGGAGCGCCACGGTTAGACAACGCCTGGTCTCGTCTAACCAGGTGAGCTTGTCACAAGACTAGACAGCTGTTAATTTTCTTTAGACAGGGGAGTGGGAATGGACTTAGAAAACTTTAACGAAACAGATATGAAAAAAGAAATAGATAATAAGAAAAAAGACGACTCTATTGATCCAAAGAAAATGCAATCAGAACTGGAAGAGCTTGTTAAGAGTAAGTTTGGTGACAAGGTTCACATTGTTTCAAAAGGTCTTGATCCCCTTGAGCAGGAAGAAGAGGTTGAGTTTTTAGACGATGAGCTTGAACTTGAGTTTGAATATACCCCAAAAGACATTAAAACTTACTTAGACGACTATGTAATCAGCCAAGATGAAGCGAAGAAGACTTTGGCAATTGCTATATGTGATCATTACAATCACATCAAAAGAGACTATGAAACAGGTGAGACACCGCACTATTTTAAGCAAAATATTTTAATGCTTGGGCCTACAGGAGTTGGTAAAACCTATTTGATCAAAAAGATTGCCCAATTAGTGGGTG
>CEUD01060133.1_pt1 | contig 13708 bp, 12 predicted proteins | sample 356481 | NCBI WGS metagenome assembly CEUD01 (sample SAMEA2623314, study PRJEB7988) | marine metagenome | isolation source: saline water (ENVO:00002010), including | reverse complement strand
CTCTTTAAAAAAATGACCGTACGGGAAGCAAAGATCGCGACCTTGATGTCATTCACTGTCGATCTGAAAGAAGACGAAGTGCTTTTCCGCCAGGGGGACATGGGACGTGAGATGTTCGTGTTGCTCAATGGCAAGGTTCGGATTTACCTCGAACAGGGGTATGAGCAAACCGAACTGGCGGTTCTGGAAAAAGGTGCGACCTTTGGGGAAATGGGGCTCTTCCGGGGAGCCCAGCGAAGTGCTGGTGCCGCTGCGTCAGTGACTTCCAGAATGCTCGTCATCAATCATGACAGCCTGATCCGATTGCGTAAACGTAACCCAAAAATCGCTGCCAAACTTTTTTCCAACCTTGCCATGAGGCTCGAAAATTCATATCGACAGACGCATCAGAAAATGTTGGCAGGCCTCCAAAAATCAGGAAATTTCGGTACCGAATTGAAAGGTCGGTTCAACAGGAAATTCGATGACCTTTTCTCTGGCATTTCAGAACGCAAACGTGAGAAATGGATCCAATCTTCCACCATGATTCACATCACCTCAGAGGGGGTGCTTGATGCGACGGAAATCGACGACGACAGTTGGCTGATGTTGAAATCAGGTCAAATCGAAATCCGATGCAGGGAAGAGGAGTCCTTCCAGTCCCTTGCGCAAAGAAATGGGGGAGATTTGATCGGCAGGGCAGAAATGCTGACAACAACAGAAACCGGCACGATAGAATTGAAGGCTTTAAAAGATTCCGAAATCCTCTGCATCGATCCGGATCAGCTGGAACTACTGAAACAAAAGAATGTACGACTAGCAGCAGAATGGACCGAACAACTGGTTTGTGTCCTTTCCGACCAGCTTGAAGAGGCCAACACCTACCTTAAATTTACGAGTTGATTCCTTCTTATATAAGGTCCTCAGAAATACTGGAGTCCTTCCTTCATGCAACAGGTTCATTGAAAATCAGGATGATCCGAACGTTTGGGGATGTGACTCATTGCTCTTTCTGTTAGAGCGGTGATAGTGAGACTGGGATTCACTCCCAGGTTGGCTCCAATCATACTACCATCACAGACATAGAGGTTGTGGTAATGAAAGACCTGGTTTCGGGAATCGATGACTCCCTCTGAACTGTCTTTTCCCATGATTGATCCTCCCAGAATATGAGCCGTGGTAGGAACATTAAAAAAAATTTCGGTCAGGGCCGTCATGGGTTTTCCACGAAAGCGGCGGGCCATTTTCTCGGCAAATTGATTGGCGGGCTCGATGAAAGGAGGAACGCGTTTCCCTTCCGACTGAAGGGATTGTCTCAAGGGATTCCACCAGCATCTTTTGAGTCTCATCCGAAAAGAAGTATCACAAGTCTGCATCACCAATAGGATGATCGATTTTTCCGCCCAGCCAAAGATCCTGAGGGTTTTTAAGAATTCCAGGGGATGCAGTACAACCTCCAGCAACCAAGCAACAATTCTTCGCCATCCCGGAAGACTATGGGTCATCAACGTCGCCGTCAGGCCCATCACATCAGATCCCTTCGGATAGCGAACGGCTTCGATCTGGGTCTCATCATCGAGCGTGAATCCAGATCCGATGGCCACCCCCTCGCTCAAATCGTCAGGGGACTCATCACAGCGGATTCCAATCAGGGATTCCGAATTGGTCCTCGCACCATCTCCCAATTTTGGACTGAGCTTTGGCAGGGAACCACTGTTACGGAGTTTCAGCAGTAGAGGCAATGTCCCCAAAACCCCTGCAGAAAAAACCACTCCCCTGCATTGGAATGAAACCTCCACCCTGGGTCCATTACGGATGCTCTCCCTGCAACTGATGCGGTAGCCCCTGGTTCCATCCGATTTTCCGTCAAGGGGTTTAACGTCGATGACCTCGGTTTCGGGAAAGACCTGAACTCCCTGTTTTTCTGCAAAGTAGAGGTAATTGAAATCAAGGGAATTTTTCGCACCATGCCTGCACCCCACCATACAACCTCCGCAAAATTGACATCCCGTTCGTTCTGGACCGAGACCACCAAAATACGGATCGGATACGGTCACTCCGGGTTTTCCAAAATAAACACCTACCGGTGTCGGAGCAAAAGAGTCCCCAAGCTTTTCTGAATCAGCAGCCTCCTTCAGCATCCTGTCAGCAGGACCGAGATGTGGATTTGTTTCAGAACCAAGCATGGTCCTCGCCTGTTGGTAGAAGGGAGGCATGACTGATTCCCAATCGTCGAGTTCCTTCCAAGCCGGGTCCTGCCACACTGAAGGTTTCGGTTCCAACAGGACGTTGGCATAAACGAGCGAACCTCCTCCCACACCAACCCCGCTGAGGACCCATGCATGACGGAAGAGACTCAGACGGAAAAAACCGAACCAGCGTATCAAAGGAGCCCAGAAGTAGCGTTTCAGGTTCCAGTTGGTTTTGGGGAAATCCCTAGGTTTCCAACGTTTCCCCATCTCCAGTACCGCCACACGATATCCTTTTTCGGAGAGACGGCATGCACTGACGCTTCCTCCAAATCCCGAGCCGATAACAATGTAATCAAAATCGTAGGATTCCTTCATGGATTGCAAACTGGAAGAACATGATCTGCTTCAGAGAATACAAATCATCAGTAAAAACTATTGAGATCCATTCCCTGATAAAGGTGGCCGACTTGATCACTGTATCCGTTAAACATTAAGGTGTCGACTTTGTCAAACCAGTTTCCCAAAGGACGTTCCCTTTTCTGGGACCACCGCGGATGATCAACTTCCGGATTGACGTTCGCATAAAATCCATACTCGCTTGGTCCTGCAGACATCCAAAGGCTCGCTGGCATTTTATCGGTCAGCTCAATGCGTACGATTGATTTGATGCTTTTGAAACCATATTTCCAGGGCACAATCAGTCTCCAAGGCGAACCATTCTGTTTAGGCAGGGGTTTTCCATAAACACCTCCAACCATCAGCGTAAGATCGTTCATGGCTTCATCGAGCCGAAGTCCTTCAACGTAAGGCCAAGGATAATGCCCCATGCGCTGTCCTGGTGCAGCTTCAGGATCAAGAAAGGAAGTGAACTTCACAAATTTCGCATTCCCCAGGGGCTGGACCTGATCCAATAATTTTCTTAAAGGGAATCCATCCCAGGGAACGACCATCGACCAGGCTTCCACACATCGAAATCGGTAGATCCTTTGTTCCAAACCAAACAGATCTGCAAGTTCTTCGGAACCGAACGTACGCGGTCGATGGACCCGTCCTGCAACTTCCAAAGTTTGCGGAGGGTTTTTCCAGTCTTCAACAATCTCTGCAACTTCCTTTTTGTCGGTCGTAAATTCATAGAAATTATTATAATTCGTGACCAGTTTTTCTTCCGTCAAACCATTGAATGTCTCACTGAAATCGGAGTTTTTGTTCGAAGGAAAACCGTTTTGGACCGAAAATAAAGGTTTCGGAATGGGAAGTGTTGAAATTAAGCCCAGACCCAATGCTTTAAGAATGGACCTGCGGTTCCAGAAACGGGTTTCCGGGGTGACGGTATTTTCACTCGGATTGCAGAATGTTTGAGCCATGTTCTTTTAATGAAAGAAAAAAAGGTCGGGTTTCGATATCTGTGATGCAAATGAAGCCATGAACCGATCAGGCAAGTAAAGACCACAAAATCAGTATTATTTCGATTTTCATTTAGAAATATAAGTCTGCCTACGCATTTAATGAAGAAAAGGATCCTCGGATCCATTCAGGAAGGATGAATATTCGTGGAATCGTCTCGAAACTTGAAGATTCCCGGAGGGGGGTATCAGACGGGTTTATGGAAAATATTTTCTTTCGGTTTATCCTGTTTTTTCTTGGAATAGAGTTCTTCTTCAGAAGGCAGTTCTTTTTCAAAAATGTTTCTCCGTCTCGGATTATCGTCGTGTTGGATCTCCTGCTTTTTTGAATCAGATTCTTTTTTTGGTGCCTCCTTTTCTTCAATGAATTCTTCGGTTTTTTCCTCTTTAGGAGTTTGATCACCGCGTATTTCACGGATGATTTTTTTCATTTTATCAAGAAGTTCCGGAACCCCCTTTTCCTGATAAATTTCAGGCAGCATTTCTGAAGCTTTCTCGAAATGACTGAACTGTTCCGGAGAGAGCATTTTTTGGATCCTGGAAAGACTGTGGAAAAGCAACTGCCCCACAACGGCATATTCACGAATCATCATCGGACGTTCCTCATGCGGAACCTTTTTGAGCTTCTGGACGCTTCTCGAAATTGCATGCATTGCTTCATTCAGCAGGCTTTCGATCACTTCTCCCTGTCCTTCGTTTCCTGCGCGGATTGCAGAAAGCAACATCGTCGCCCGTTTACGGAAAAGCAGACACTCCGCATAACTTGCATGAGGATCTTTTTCAGAAAAACGTTTCAGGATTTCCAGCATTTCCTTGCGAACATTACGTGCCAGAGGAAGTGCAGATATAGGAGCAAGATAGGGATTGAGAAGTTTCATCACCGATTTGCTGTTTCCACCAGCCTTGAGATTTTCCATCTGAAGTGATTGCAGGTCAGGGGGAATGCTGACACGAAACTGCTTCAGCAATTCATCCAGATAACGCGTACCCCGCTTGATCAACTGCTGCCGATCGTATTGCTCAACTGCGTTGGAAGAAGGATTTGATTTGGAAGAAGAACCGGAAGTCGGTGATTCTTGATCTCTTGTGATTTTCTCTTCTGAATCATCCTGAGAGAGTTCCTGCCGGAAGAGATCCTTGAGGGAAACCAGGTAACGATTTTGTGCTGTGAGAGCCAGACGAACCCTCTTTTCATCCAATGGAATCCCCTGAACCTCGGCCATCGACAAAAGGAATGCATCACGATTGAGCAGAGCGTCTTTGCCATCGGTTTTGCGGGTCATCATTTCTACAAGATCCAGTCTTGCATTCGAATTATGGGGATTAGAGGCAAGTTCATCCACCAATTTCGGTGCTTCTTTCAACCCGGAACGGGCCACCATCCTGGAGCCACTGTTTTCGAGTCTCGACTGGTTATTTGAAGAAGGTCCTCCTTTGATCACTTTTTTAAGAAAACCCGTCTGGACATTAGTTCTTCTTGCAGAAGAATGCTGCGCCAGAAGTTCATTCAGGTCACGTTCCAGAATTTCCCAGAGGTTCCAGGGTTGATCGAGTTCCGGGAATTCTTTTTTAATTTCTTCAGGGATGGTCATGCTTTCTCCTGGGTTACCCGCGCTGATTAACTCTCATCATTCATTTCTTTTATTTAATGTTCCATGCGAACTCAATATTCAACCCTGAACTCCAAAAAATCAACCGAAGAAGACTCAGAAATTTGGATTTGATCCACTCTCGCGTGGGGAGGTCCATTTCGACACCAGTTTTCGAACTGTTCCATAAGTTCAGATTTTGCCGAAGCCAGGATTTCTACCCGTCCGTCATCCAGATTCCGGACGCTTCCAAGGATTCCAAGTTCCATGGCTTTTCTCCATGTGGCATCACGAAAACCAACTCCCTGAACCCTTCCACGGACAAGTATTTTTCGATGGAGATTCATACTGAACAAGACTGTGTGGTGGAAGACAAAGGAAGCACTGAGTAAAAAATCATTCCCGGTTTGGATTCTCAAAAATCCTCCAGAATCCTGCGATGCAGGTTTGGGTCAGAGATATCTTTGTTCGTAAATCTTGACCGTGTTGTTTTTCAGTAAACGCGCACTGTTTCGGAGTGGCTGTTTCCAGAGTCGGATAACCCGATTCGCCAGAAGATCAATGTCTTCCACAATCTTTGATTCTGGAGCAAAACTTTTTAGAGGTTCTCGCCTCCTAAGAGACTCGGAGGTTTTTGGATCGAAAAATAAATGTCCAAAATAATCACAGCGCAGGGAAAGGTTACGTTCCAGTGTTTCATTCATCTGATCCACCACAACCAGGTCTTCCGGATTGCGTCCCTGGTTGAAAACGATACGGGGTCGGAACTTGAGCCAGTCTCGATGGATGCTTTCCGCAACTTCCTTATCAATCTCGGCCAAGGTGTGGAGGACTTTTCTTAAGGTAATGACCCCGGAGGTAAGGGGCTGGTTCAGGCACTCCTGAAACGATTTACGGAGGAAGGTATTTCTGGGTAATTGAAGTTCGATGCGGCGAAGGGCAAGGTTTTTCAGGAATGTCAACATGTTCATGAGTGAGGTGTACTCAACGGTGCAGACCAGCATTCCATGATGACTCATGGCAAAAAAATCAAGCGTGTTGTAGGCACTTCCGCTGCCCAGATCAAGCAGGACGAAATCGGCATCCAACTTGCGCAGCTGATTCATCAATTTGTTCTTCTGCGCAGAGTGCAGATTCGCCATCAAAGGACTTCGTGCGTCCCCGGCAAGAAATTTCAAATTGGGATGAGAGGTATCAACAATAAGTTCTTCCAGGTTTCCGTAATGGGCACGCAGGTAATCTCCGATGCCTGGATTGTTATTGTCCAGTCCCAAGCAGGTGTGAAGGTTTGAGCCTCCCAAATCGAGATCGACGGCTACGACGCGACAGCCTTTTTCGGCCAGACTTACTGATAGGTTGGCGGTAATCACACTTTTTCCAACCCCACCCTTTCCACTGGCAACCGGAATGATCGTCATTTCTTTTGGTTGTTGCTGCTCTTCCATAATGAATCAATGTTCCGATTCAGACCTTAGAATCGTTATTCAAAGCTTAGGTGATATGATTAATAATTGTCATGCAGATTCATTTCGATTTGCAACACCTTTGCCAGATTCATGGAATTCATCAACAGATAGAGGATGAATGAAGTTTTTGCTCCCTTTCATTGAGCTGGCGGCTCTGTGAGCTGTTTTCTTCGGTCTTCGGGGATCGGAACGGATTGGTGATCTTCGATATTTGTATAAACCCAGATGATTTCTCCGGTCGTGCTTAGTTCTTCCGAGTGTTTCTGAAAAAGCCCAAGTTCCCAACAGAGACTACTCCTTCCAAGCCTACCAATCCGAACGCCGATTTCAACATCTTCATCGTATGGCACCGGTTTCAGGAACTCAATACTGGCTTTTACCAGATGAAAATCTTTGCCGGAATTTCTTGCGTCGGTGACGTAGTTGAATCCGCAATGACGCATATATTCAGTAATCGCTGCGTCAAAATAGTCAAGATAGCGGGAATTGTAGACAATCCCCTGCATATCGATTTCAGAATAACGAACCCGATGCGGATGAAAAAATGGATAGCCTTCGTGTTTCATCAAAATGCCCTTGAATGAGACTTTAATAATGAGATGACCATAAATCTCTTCCCTATTGGTTTAATATTTTTTAAAATAAAAAGTTAACTTCAATTATGATTCAAGTCCAACGATGAAGGAAAATCTAGATGGCAGCAGCTAAAAAACAACAGACCGAGGTACATGAATATCAAGCAGAAATGCAACGTCTGCTCGACATTCTTGTTCATTCCCTTTACACCGACCGCGATATCTTCCTCAGGGAACTCGTATCCAATGCTTCGGATGCTCTCAGTAAAGTCCAATTGACGACATTGACGGAGGAGGTACTGGATCAGGAAACGCCTCTTGAAATCCGCCTTTCCATCAATGACAAGGAGAACAGCATCACCCTTGAAGACAGCGGCTGCGGTATGACCAAGGATGAGCTGATGCTCAATCTGGGCACCATTGCAAAATCAGGAACCCTGCAATTCCTACAGGAGATGCAGAAGGAAAACAAGTCCGCAGAAAATTTAATCGGCCAGTTTGGTGTTGGATTTTATTCTGTATTCATGGTTGCCAGTAAGGTGGAACTCGAAACACGCTCCTGGCATCCTGAAGGAGAAGCCTGGGCATGGAGTTCAGAAGGAGGTGGAAATTACGAGATCCAGCCCTCCAAGAAAAAAGATCGGGGTACCCGGATCAAGATCCTGCTCAAGGAAGATGCCAAAGAATTTTGTGGAGAATTCAGATTAGAGAATATCATCAAGCGTTATTCGAACTATCTGCCTTTCGAAGTAAAGATCAAAGACAAAGTACTGAACCAGGTAAAGGCTCTTTGGACGCAATCCAAAAACGATTTATCCGAAGAGGACTACCAATCTTTTTACAAGCAGTTTTGTCACGATCATGAAGATCCTGAACATCATCTGCATTTTTCAATCGATGCTCCGATCCAGTACCATGCTCTGATTTATTTTCCAAAAAATGTCAGCAATGAAGTGCTCTATGCGAGAGAAAGTCACGGAGTAGCCCTTTATGCGCAAAAGATTTTGATTCAGCAGGACAATGAACATTTGCTGCCTCCTTACATGAGGTTTGTGAGAGGACTCATTGATTCAGAGGATCTTCCGCTGAATGTGTCGCGTGAAAATGTGCAGAAGAATGTGCTCATAGAACGCATCAAAAAAAGTCTTACCTCGCGGATCCTGAAGGATCTCGAAACGATTGGAGAATCTCAGCCGGAGTTATACAAAAAGATATGGAAAAACAATGGGGTCCTGCTTAAGGAAGGCGTATCCAGTGATTTTTCAAATCGTGAAAAATTACTTAAATTATTGCGTTTTAATTCATCCCTCTCGGAGGATGAAAATGGATTGACGAGCCTTTCTGAATATGTCGGCAGGATGCGTGAAGAACAGAAAGAAATTTATTATGTCACGGGAGGTTCAAGACAGGCGGTGATGCTGCATCCAAATCTTGAATATTTCCGTGGACAGGGATTGGAGGTACTGTTCCTTTTTGACCAGATTGATGATTACATGATGGCGGAAGTACGGGAGTTTGACGGCAAACCCCTGAAAAATATTTCAGATTCCGAGATCGAGGGAATGGCAGACCAATCCAGCAAATCAAATCTCTCTGAGGAAGAAAAAAATGACTTGCTGACCTTCTTCAAAACTGAGCTTGGAGATCGGGTGGAAGATGTCCGGGAGTCAAAGAGGCTTGTCGACAGCCCCTGTTCGCTCACCAATCCAAAAGACGGGATGAGTGTTCAGATGGAAAAGATGATGAAAATGATGAACCAGGAATATCCTACTTCGAAACGCCAGCTTGAAATCAACCTCAATCATCCAATCAACCGTAACCTTTCTGAGTTGGTCCAGAAAAATAAAAGCAACCCATTCCTTAAGGATGCTGTGGAACAACTGTTTAGAAATGCGTTGATGATCGAGGGGTTGCTTGAAAATCCAGTCGAGATCTTGCCCCACATCAACCAGTTCATGGAGGATGCGGCAGCATATCAGATTCAGAAACTTGAAGGATAAATCCGGACCTGACTAATTAGCGAACATCTGGTTTGAAATTACTTCTTCGACCCTTAGAAGCCGTTTTTCAAAATCTTTGAGGGTATTGTCGATTTGGTCCGAGTAGCGCCGAAGTTCTTTGAGCTGAGTCATGTGAAGGGTGAGCAGTTCCTGCTGGTAGGGGAAATCGATTGGGTTCTGCTCTCCTTTTTCCATGAGGTATTCACAATCCTGAGTAATCCTATCCAGATCTCCTCGGATCGTCTGCAACATGAAACTGTCGATGGAATTCAGTTGTTTCCAGACCTCATCTGAATTTTTATATTCATCATTCAGAATGAAGCTGTGATCTTTCATGTATTTTGAAATCTGTTTCAGCAACGATTCGTAACGTCCCACAAGCTTTTCATAATCCTTCCGAAACGTTAGGATTTCATCACGCATCGGCCGGTTGAACCATTTCAAGAAACGGAAAACCTGTTTTTTGATCAGAGACATATCTGGCTATTAAGACCGTTGATGTGGCTTAAGGACACGAAGGGACTAAGAAAATATTATAGTTTTGAGTGTAAATAAGTCAAACTTCGGTTCATTTAGTACAATTCAAATAGATGAGGTAAAAGGCCTTGGCAGACTCAATGACAGGTTATGGTACATCTGAAATTCAATCCACAGAATGGCGCTGCACAGTGGAGCTACGTTCGGTCAATCAACGTTTTCTGGATATTCGTTTGAAGCTACCTGCCGGATTCCAGAATCGTGAAAAGGAATATCGGAATAAGATTAAAGGATTTTGCCGTCGCGGAAAAGTCGAATGCTCGGTCAAAATCGAACCCTTAGCAGGTGAAAACGGATGGGTTCTCGATGAGGATCGTCTTCAAGAAATGAACGGACTCGTCAGACTTATTGAGGATTCCTCTGAACATTCGCTGCAAGTCCAATTCCGGGACTTTATGCAGTTGGATGTGATCAAAAACCAAAGTCCCGATTTGCTTCCCGAATCCTGTGTGGAATTGATTGATCAATGTATGGTTTCAGCACTCCAGGAATTCAAACAGATGAAGTCCCAGGAAGGAGAAGCGCTCTGCACGGACCTTAACGAAAGAATGGTATCTTGTTCGAAGATGGTTGATGAACTGGAACAAGAAGCGCAAGGACAAGGAAAGGCTCATTTTGAAAAACTTCAGCAGCGTGCATGTGATCTGTTAGATCAGGTTGAATTGCAGCCCGAAAAACTGAACCAGGAACTGGCCCTTTTATGTGACCGTTATGACGTTAGCGAGGAACTGGTTCGTCTGAAAACCCATTTGGCTCACTTGGAAAATCTGCTGAAGGAACTGGAAGTCGGAAAGAAGGGTGAATTTATGCTTCAAGAAATTCTCAGGGAGGTGAATACCCTGTCCTCCAAAAGCAACAATGCCTTGATTTCCAGGATAGCTGTTGATTTCAAAAACGAACTTGAAAAAATGCGTGAACAGCTTTTGAATCTTGAATGATCATGTCTTCCATCACCCGATCTTAACGAAAACTTCAGCATTCAGTCTGCATGAAAATCACTCTCGCAGGGACTCCTGGTTCAGGAAAATCCACCATCCGTAAAATGCTAGCAAAGAATTATCAGCTTGAAGTCAAAGCAACTGGGGATTTTATGCGTGAAGCGGCAAAACGCCATGGCTATTCGGATATCACAAAATTCCTCGTGGGATACGTGAGTTCCCATCCTCAGGTTGACCGGGAAGTGGATGAGGAGCAAAGGCGATTCGGAGAAACTCATACTCACTTCGTCCTTGATGCACATCTTGGGTTTCACTTTGTACAGGATTCATTCAAAATCTGCCTGACTTGTAGTTTTGAAGAAGCAGGCAGAAGAATTTTCGAAGCGAAACGTCAGACAGAAGATGCAACCACCCTAGAAGAAGCCGTTGAAACCTGTCGTCGCAGGCGGTCAACGTTGAGAAAGAATTTTATGGAACTCTATCAGGTCGACATTGACGACTTTAAACAATTTGACCTGGTTCTTGATACCACAGAATTGTCTCCCGAGGAAGTATACGAAAAACTCGTCAAAGCAATCGATCCCCTTCAGGCCACAGGATAACTGCTAAATACTGTCATTCGTCCAGTCTCAATTCTGATCATATATTTATTTATGGAATAACCCCTGTCCTGTTTCCGGCACAGAGGTGGCTGAGACGTTCATCAAGCAAAGATCCCATTTTGGTTTCATGCTTCTAATTATTGAGATTACATCAGAGATGAAACATCCAACTCATGATCCCTAAGCAAGTTACCCAAAGTGATAAAAATAATTTCATTCATATAATTTATTTATATTGAACTTAATCAAGGAAGATAAGTTGTTTATATTTATTTTTGAATGATGAATCTGATCCAGTTATATACTTATATTTTAATCATGTGATATTAATGGGATTTTCATTCTCTCAAAAAAAATATTATTTCATTCCAAGATTTTCAATCATTCTATTATTGATCTTTAGTTTTACTTTAGGGTTAGTTTCACATTGTATCATTTATTTCCATCAATTAAATACTGGATTCAGAATTTTACACAGTTTGTTCATGGGCATATTATATGATTTAATGATTGCCTGTTTATTTGTTTTTTGTGCTTTGATATTCATTTTTATTATCAGAGACAAATTTGAAAAGTTCATTATTATATTATTATTCTTTTTTTATACACTATTCCAATTCATAGATATCAATTACTATTTTGTGTTTGGCACTCATCTTCCTTTTCAAACAATAGAATATTTTAATCAATTAGATAAATTTTCAAGCAACATTCTGGACATAATCGGGAATTACACATTCATACTTTTTTTTGTAGCACCAAACATCATCTTTGTTTCATTAATGTGGAGGTATCCTTTAGTGAAAAGCAAAGTGTCCAATATTAATTTATGCATTTCCCTTTTCCTTATCATCTTTTTGGGTTCAGCTGCTGGAGTATATCCCAATTCGTATGTGGCAAAAAACATGAACGACCCCTTGACATCATCTGCATTGAATTATTTTTACTGGTCTAGAAAAATCGCAGATGATCAGAAAATCATAGCACCAATTGCTGCATTAAAAAAAATAGTGGATATGTTACCTGGTGAGATACCTAATGACAGCTTGTACAGGGATTTACCACTGGCAAGAGGTCAAACATCGAATTCGTGTGAAAACATCAAATCCAAGGTTCCATGGATAGAAGAAATGTGTTCACCTGAAAAAATGAATATTCTGATCATTCTTCTTGAATCCTTCCGTGCCTCAGAAATTGACAGTTACGGGAGTGAATTGGGTCTGACACCAAATTTTAAAAAATGGAAAAACAAGGGGATATTTTTTAAAAATTTCTATGCCAATGGCTTTCAAACCCGTCATGGTGAGGTTGCAACCTATTGTTCTGTCATGCCAAATTATGGCCAGACCGTGTTCAGTCACTATCATCAAAACCATTTTCTCTGTCTTCCTGAACTACTGAGACAATCAGGATACTCAACATCGTGGATCCATAATGCGGATGCTGCTTTTGACAATCAATTGTTGATGCTCCCTAAAATGGGTTTTGAAAAAATCATGGACCGCTTTGATTTTGATTTTGATACTGAAACTCTTGGCTGGGGATATTCTGATGAGGCATTATTCAACAAGTGGATTAAGTTTTTGGATCAGGAAAAAGCACCCTTTTTTTCTTCAGCTTTGACCATCACCAATCACCATCCCTTTGATGTTCCAGAAAGTTATCAGTATTTTAAAAACCGCAGTGTTCAAAATAAATACTACGAGGCAATCTCCTATGTTGACTCGATGTTAAATCAGTTTTTGATCAAGGCATCCAAATCAAAATGGTTTAAAAATACATTGATTTTTGTCACAGCAGATACCTCCAATTATCAAAACCCTCAACGACCCTATAAAAACTTTGAAGAATTTGTAAAAACAAGATCGCAAATTCCACTTCTGATTTTAGGAGGAGGAATTAATCATTCTTTTGAAGAACAACGTTTTTTCAGTCAAATTGACCTAGCCCCTACAATCATGGACCTTCTAGGGGTTCCATACCTGAGCCCATGGATGGGGCGCAGTATGTTGAATGCAAATAATGATGCAATAGCTTACACGAATCGCCCTGGAAATTATTGGGCTGTAATGAGTCAAAAAGGTCGTTATTATAATGAATCAAATCAAAATGATCATTACTTTGGTTTTCAAGAAAACGACGATTTAAAACTTGAATATAAACTTAGTGGGCGAGCCTGGATTGATACTACAAAATGGCTTTTACAGGAAAATAAGATATGGCATGAATGAATATTTTTAAAAATAAAATTATGATTTATTATTTTTACATACACATATCAAGATTCAATTTACAACTTTCAAGGAAACAGGTTATAATTTTTTTTATATTAAAGTACCTTCTCTTCCAAGCGCCCGTAGCTCAACTGGATAGAGCAACTGACTTCTAATCAGTAGGTTAAAGGTTCAAGTCCTTTCGGGCGCGCCA
>CEUD01342372.1_pt1 | contig 13711 bp, 16 predicted proteins | sample 356481 | NCBI WGS metagenome assembly CEUD01 (sample SAMEA2623314, study PRJEB7988) | marine metagenome | isolation source: saline water (ENVO:00002010), including | reverse complement strand
TTAATAGCTTAAACACAAGAGCATACTACACTGAGAATTTCACATCGCATAGCAGTGTTCTCCAAAAGTACGCCACGAATGGCGTTCATGCCAATGCTTATGGCCAGTTTGCCAAGAGTTCTTTGCTAAAGAAGCTTTAAGATCTACTACGATGAGTCCTTCATCACTCTAAACCTCTAAAATTATTCAATAATAAAAAAATCTTAAATATTTGTTTTGCCATAAATTACTATCCTAATAACTACGATACATAAGATATCGTTCAAAGAAGTTGAACGTTGGCCGGAGGAATTTATGAAAATGCTTAATGTGATAGTACCTAATTCGCTCTTACTAATCGCAACTTCATCATGCAAGTTTAACCCTGGTGAGAAGGAGCAGGAAGAGCAAGGCCTACAACCTTTCAAGACAACACTTTCCCCCGCTCAGGACACATACCTAAATGCCAATAGCGATGTAAATGTAAATGGTACAAGGCTAAATCTGTACACATGGCCTAATTATACTAGGGCCAACACTATTGTTATGAAGTTCAACCTGCCAGATCTTGAAGGAAGAACAATAAAAAAGGCTACATTGAACCTTTACTTAGTGAAGGCAACTAATGGATGGTGCTCAGATCCAAGTCCTGAGTCATATAGAGTTGACGTGAACAAGCTCATAAATTTTAATCCAGATTTAAGTGTGGCCAGTGGAGAATTTTACGATGGCGTTAACCCCTGGACAGCCTGTACCTATTGCAACAATACCACCTACTCAATTGCAGACAATGACACCGAAGGTCCATATGACAGCAAGATTCTTGACCAAACCTTGGAATGGAAAGAATGGGATATTACACAAATGGTGCAAGAATGGGCAAATGATCCAGATTCAAATTACGGGTTGGCCATTTTTTCTGATGAAACAAAAACTCAGAACTGCGAAAGAGGCTTTGCAAGTTCTGAGCACGCAGATCAAGACAAACATCCGTATTTAACGATAGATGTTGAATAACTTAAATGGCCTGCAACAACATGCTGCCAACCCCAATGGAGTATATGCCAAGAAGAACAACCAAGGACGTTCTATCTGTCATGATAATTTTCTCTCGAAGGTGCTCCCCCTTCTCCAGTTTCCAAGAGCCCATCATAACCACTGCCAGTCCTAAAATGATAAACATGTAAGTGGCGATATAGATCTTGTCCATTAAGATTAAATACGCAACCTCAGGAAGGTCATTGTTCAGAGTTATCTGCAAAGCAACAACTGTTAGTAGTGCTGTAATTCCCACTCCAACCCGGGCATCAATATACTTAGGGTGAAAAAGAAACATAAGACAAGCACAGAAAACAATACAGAATATTGGCAATACAAGCTTGATTAGATACGCAAATATAGGTCTCTCTATTGGAACAGAAATGACGACTTTTGAATAGTTGGTTCTATCCTTCTTTGTGCGGGTGTCCCCAAAGTCAGTGTTATAAGTTTGTGCCAAAAGTTCTATTTTTGGACTTTTAATTTTAAAACCTGGCAGTTTTATTGAGGAATCCATGGTCATTGTCTCTTCATCTAAGACATATTTGGTGCCCTCTTCGATGTCATTTGCAGAGTCTTCAAAACTTACAACAAGCCTTTGCTTATCAAAAGGATAGTCTGCAAGATTAAATTTTTCAGAGAATCTCCCCTGAACCCTTACTACCTGATAAAGACTGCCGTCATCAAGAACTTGTGGCTTGTCATAGGTGTTGGTAACCATGTGCCCCCAAAGCTCAGATGGATTCATAAACTCAAAAGTTTCTGCTGGATTTAAAGACTTATCCTTCCACTTAAACCAAATGTAGAGATCCATCGCGTAACTATGAGACTCGAGTTCAAGCTCTTGAATATCGTTAATATATGCTCCAACCTTAACATTGGCCGAGCTTACAGCGCATAAAAGGGACAGTACTGAGATCAGAATGGCTTTCATCTATAATCCTTGCAACAAATTCAAGGTCTAGAATTTAAAACCACTTATTAGTTAATAAAAGCAAATACGTTTAAAATGTCATTTTTACACACAGACGAGAACATAGAGTAAAGATTACATTCCAGGGTTACAGTAAAATTGTTTAAATCTTGCATGAGGCCACCTAAGCTATTTTTGTTGCCCCAAAGTCAACATAGAGGTATGGTGGCAACCCTTAACACAACACGGATAGGTAATAAATGGCAAATATAAGAAAGAAGTCAATACAAGAGCTTGAGAGCTGGAACTTAAAAGAACTTAGAAAACTAAGAATATCTGTGAAGAATAGAATTCAAAGTCTTGAATTTTCTTCCAAGGCCAAAGAGCTTCCTGAATCTCACCCTCTGAAAGATATGGGTGTGGAAGAGTGTAAAGCTCTTTTACAAAACGTTCAGAAAGCTGAAAGAAACCTCGTAAAATAATAATAACCTCGGAGTTAGTCCCCCGAGGTTAATATAACTTTATTCTGCCATTTTTCCTTGTTTCTTAATCCCTTCAACAATTCTTGCAACATCTGACTTAAACTTTGTTTGATCCACGTTTAGGCCATTCAACACTGTAGACCAACTTCTTACGGCACCAGAAAGGGCAAGGACCTCTGAAATTTCATCATCAGTTGCTCCATATGCCTTGGCCAACTCAGAGTGAAACGTAACACAGTATTCACAAGGCACTTGTCCGGCGACTGCAAGTTGAACAAGTTGTTTATTCTTTGCATCCAGGTTTGTCTTGCCCATCTCAAGTTGTTTCATCTCAATCCAGGCCCCTGTGATTCCTTCCTTAGGATACTTTTTCAGAAACTCCGGAACAAAGCCTAACGTTTTTTCAATATCTTTATAGGTTTCTTGAGCATTGGTGGGAAAAATCTCTTTTTGTTCCTGAGCTAGCTCGCTTTCCTGCTGCTCTTGAACGGCCGATTCAGTTGAAATCTCAGAAGAGGAGATGCCCTCCTCAGCAAAACTCATCTGACCTAATAGGATTGAAAGTGATATCGCCATCACTATTTTAAAGTTTTTCATATTACCTCCAGTATTAATCTATGACTGAATGTTTCTGCATTTTATATGCCAAAACAAGAGTTAGACTTGGCCTAGACGACAAGGACAGGCCAACACTAAAGAAGTTAAAATAAAGCATGAAAGTTCTAATACCTCTTCCAAAAAAAGATTTTGATCCAAGTGAAGTTGTTATTCCATGGAGTATTCTTAGAACAGGTTGCCAAGTAGTCTTTGCCACTCCAGATGGAGTGAGATCTGTACCAGACAATCACACTTTAACAGGAGATGGACTTGGACTGCTCTCACCGGTTTTAAAAACTGGAAAAAGGGTAAAGCACGCTCTAGATGAGATGATGAACACCCACTACTTTCATCATCCAATTACCTATGAAGAAGCTTATAATACAGATTTTGAAGGAATCATACTTCCTGGAGTTCATGTCGATGGAGCAAAAGATTACTTAGAATCTGAAACTCTACAAAAATTAATAACCAAACATATGCAGAAGCGAAAACCAATTGGAGCGATTTGCCAGGGACTTCTAATTCTAGCAAGGTGTAAGGGTTCAAACAAACTATCCCTAATCTATGACAAGAAAGTGACAGGACTACCCAAGGTATTTGAATGGCTTTCTCATGATTTTCCAAAAGGCCTATTCGCCGACAATGTTGAACGCTTAAGCTTGGAAGACGAAGTTAAGTCTGTTCTTAAAAATAAAGATCAATTTAAAGCTGGTCCTCCGCCACTTCTAAAGGACTCACTTTCCAGACTATGGATAGGACATGTTGTAAAAGATGAAAATCTTGTAACTGCTAGGTGGGCCGGAGATGCCCACCGTTTTGCGATGGAGTTTAAAGAGATGCTTCTATAGATCTAATCTATGTCTGCTTGAGGATAGATAAAGCCTCGTTTTTTCAACTCTCTTTTATTAAGTCTTTCCACCGTCGCCAAGTGAATGATCGCTTCGCCGAGTGTGACTAGAGGCAAGTTGTTAATACCTATGACAATTCCGTCTTCAGGTGTAGTCACTTCTATTTCAACATCTCCAAGAAGATCCAATATAAGGGCGACAGTTTGACCTTTCTTGACGTAGCTTCCGAGTTTTACACACATCCTAACTGTGCCACTATTCTGTGCCCGAAGCCAGAAGCTGTCATGAGCGACAATAGAGTCATACTTTGTAGTCTCAACCTTTTCCTCATCAATCATTCCAATATTGCTCATGGCCGCAAGAGTACCTCGCACTCCCATTGAAATGACATCATTTTCAAACCTCAGGGCCTGACCACCTTCAAAAAGCAGAATGTTAACTTTTTTCTTTCTTGCAGCTTCCCTTAAAGATCCATCTCTCATATGAGAGTCAATCATGATTGGAGCATTGAACGAAGTTGCAAACTCCTTAGTTGCCTCATTATCTAGACAGGCCCTAATTTGAGGAAAGTTAGAGCGGTGTATTGCTCCCGTATGAAAATCAATCCCATGAGTGCATTTGCTAACAATTTCTTTCATAAACAAATGAGCAATCCTTGCTGCAAGACTTCCATGCTTGGAACCTGGGAATGACCTATTAAGATCTCTTCTATCAGGCAGATATCTAGATTTATTATGGAAGCCAAAAATATTAACAACAGGTATGGCAATGATTGTGCCTTTGATCTCATTTAAAAGAGGCTGTTTTAAAATTTCGCGGATAATCTCCACTCCATTGATTTCGTCACCGTGCAATGCCGCTGATAAGAACATCACCGGTCCGGCCTTTGCTCCCCTTACAACATGCACAGGAATTTCCAAAGCGGTAAAATCATATAGCTCCGCTATTGGGAGCATAATTGTTTTTCTCTCACCTGGAGCGACTTTTTCTCCGTTAATTGAGAACTGCTTTCTTCTTGGCACAAGTTACCCCTTGATTACTTCCCGGCTGCCTTTAGGATTCAACAATGATTTTTCAGTAAACTCTATTACAAGCCCTGCAATGTCTTTTCCAGTTGCCTTTTCAATCCCCTCAAGACCTGGAGAGGAGTTGACCTCTAAAATCAAAGGACCTCTCTTACTTCTAAGAATATCAACACCAGAAACATTTAGGCCCATGGCCTTTGAGGCCTTAACTGCCAATGCTCTCTCTTGTGGAGTTATTTTGATTTTCTCAGCTTGTCCGCCCTGATGTAGATTAGATCGAAACTCTCCCTCCGCTCCTTGCCTTCTCATTGAAGCAACAACCTTGTCTCCAATTACAAAGCATCTAATGTCAGAGCCGCCAGACTCCCCTATAAACTCTTGAACTAGGAAGTTTGAGTTTAAATTTCTCAACATCTCAATAACGTTCTTTGCTGTTTTTTTATTTTCCACAAGGAGTACGCCCTTACCTTGAGTTGATTCCAAGATTTTAATAACACAAGGGGGACCTCCAACAAGTGAAATCAAGTCTTCAGTCATTTGGGCGGATTTGGCAAATCCGGTAACCGGCATACCAATGCCTTTTCTCGACATAACCTGAAGGCTTCTCAACTTATCTCGTGATCGCAAAATAGCGGCAGAGCTATTAACTGGAAGCACTCTCGCCATTTCAAATTGTCTAAGGACTGCAGTTCCGTAAAAAGTGATTGATGATCCAATCCTTGGTATTACTGCCTGAAAATGATCCAGCACTCTATCTTTCATATGAACTTTTGGCATTGTTGAAGCAATGTTCATATAACAGTGCATAGGATTTATAACCTCTACAGTATGCCCCCTTTGCTGGGCAGCCTCGACCAGTCTTCTGGTTGAGTAAAGATTTGGTCCTTGAGAAAGTATAGCGAGGTTCACTTTTAACTCCTTTTCTTTAATTCTTTTGACATGAGAAATGACTTGCCTGAATCCACCAAGAAATCGCCCCTAAGGGCCTCTCTACCCAGCAGCATTCTAAATCCCATCATATCTCTATTAACCAATGTAACTTCAATAACCTTAACATGTTCTCCAATTTTTAGCTTGGTAAGAATAACTGGCCGAACACTTGAAATGCCATTTGAGCTTTTTACCTTTCGGTGCTCAATTACCTCAGCCTTTGCTTCTATTTCCGGCTTCGAGCTCTTTTGTCTTGGGTGAATGGTGAAATGAGCAAACTCTTTATTTTTTCTTTTATAAATTTTGATCTCAGAGACATGTAAAGAAGATGTTCTGGCACCAGTGTCTACTTTTACTTTTATTGCCTCAACTTCCAGTTGTGGCAATTGGGCATATTCTCTCCACCCAATAATATCTAATACTTTCTTCTTCATTTTACCGTTCCACTTCGACACTTATTCAAAATGCGTGCCTTATTTTTAATAATTTTTCATCAGCAAGGATACCACAATGGAACATTTCTTGCTTGTTAAGAGTTTAAAAAAGGAGATAATTATGGAACAGTCCAGAAATATAGACACTCAAGACCAAAAACACCATCAAAAGACAAATGAGTTCTACCACAAGGCCTCCCAAGCGCTAGGGGTGCACAAGGAAACTGGTAAGAAAATATCCCAATGCATTTTAAGAAATATTGTGCAGAGAATTCATCCAAATGAAGCAAAGCACCTGATTTCTGAGCTACCCTACGATCTAAAACAAGAGTGTTCGGAGTGTGTGACAGGTCCCGATAAATCAATTGATGCACAAAAATTTAAAAGCGATATTCAAAGGGTCTCTAAAATAGATGACATAGACTCACAGGAGATAGCGAGAAAGTTTTGGAGCTTCTTAACAGGTTGGCTAAATGAGTATGAAGCTGAGGGCAAGGGTGAGACCTTTGACGTCCTGGACAACTTACCTAAAGACGTAAAGGCCTTATTTGGGCACCCTATTCATTAATCCTAATGCGCCACTCTCTGAGATGGCGCAATATCTCTCTCAAGGCTCCTTTTAAGAGGAGCAGTGATTCCTAGGCCAAAACCAAAAACCATGTGGTAGCCAAACCACCATCCTTCCATTCCCTCTCTGGTGACAATGACCTCAGGACTTACAACCGGAAGAAACAAATACGTCATGAAGGCCCACACCGCACCGCCAAATAGAATACCGGCCACAACTTCTGAGGAAGAACTGGTTACTCGCTTGGTGATGAAAGAAAAAATGACTCCCCATATAATAGAAAATAAAAAATGTGTCGCAACCCCTACAAGGATCACTGCAAGAGAGCCTTGTTGTGCACCCTCCCCTAGAAATACTGCCGAAACATTCTTCATCGGACCCCAAAAGTCGGATTCTAAGTAAAAAGCTCCCAAGTTAGCGGCCAATGCCATGCACGCCCCTCCAAAAGCTCCGGCCAAAATTCCGGCCTCAACAATAGACTTTGTCCTAAAATTTTGCATATCTAGCTCCTTTTTATTCATAAACAGCAAGAGATATGCCAACAGCTTTTGCCTGAGTATGCTGATCTTGTTAAAGTCTTTAAATGGAACACTATCAAAGAATTAATACAGTTTGTTTATTTGCTCTGACTTTTATGGCATGTGCCTTTGTATTGGCCATTACAAAAACGGTCATGATTCCATTTACTCTTTCAATATTTCTATACTTAATTCTTACTCCAGTGATGAAGTGGCTTCAGATCCGTTTTAGACTGAAAAGGTGGATGGCACTGAGTATTACTTTATTCATTTTTACAGCGTCTATAATTTGTCTAACTTGGCTTGTTTCAGGATCTATTGATTCTTTTATTCAGGGAATCGACCAGTACAAAGACAGACTAGATGCCCTAACTTCTTCTATAGAGCTCAAATTAAAAGATTTAGGTTTTGATCTTTCAACTTTTAGTCCTGGCGAAAGTGCCCAAATAACCCCTCTCCTTCCAACTCTCAAAAAACTTACCACTGGAGTTCTTGGAGTATTAAGTAACTCAATCCTAGTGATCATATTCACACTTTTTCTAATCACAGGAGAGAGCATCCATGGCTCAAGCAATGAAACAGTCATTAAGGTAAAGAACAGTATTGCCAAGTATGTTTTCACAAAGCTTGTTATTTCAGCAGCGACAGGAGGTTTAAGCTATATAGTGTTTTTAATATTTGAAGTAGAACTTGCTTCCATGTTCGCAATCTTGACCATACTTTTAAACTTCATTCCAAACATAGGTTCTATCATTGCGGTGTTTATGCCACTTCCAGTGATCTTGCTTCAATATACTTTGGGTTGGCAGTTCTTTGCAATTCTAATATTGCTCACTCTTTTTCAAACAATAATTGGAAATATTTTAGAGCCAAAGGTTATGGGCAAAAGCATGGGACTGCATCCAGTTGCAATTCTTCTATCTTTAACCTTTTGGGGATTTATATGGGGAGTTCCAGGAATGTTCCTTTCTGTCCCCATCATGGCGGCGATGAAGATAATTTTTGAATCTTATGAATTTACAAGTCCAATAGCCGCGGTAATGGAAGGCAAGCTCGATTAAACGAGCTTTGCCAAAGAGTTTGTGATTCTTTTAGCGGCCTCTCTGAGCTGCTCTTCTGAGTTTGCATAAGAAAGACGAATATTATTTGGACAACCAAAGGCATCACCAGGGGTCGTTGCGACCATACAATCTTCCAAAAGAAATTCGCACAACTCACCTACAGTGTTTATCTTTTTACCATTGGCACTTTTACCCAATAATCCAGACACATCCGGAAATAAGTAAAAAGCACCCTGAGGGACGTTTAGTTTCAAACCTTTTATAGGAGACAAAAGTTCAATGAGTAAGTCTCTTCTTTGTAAAAAGACATCTCTCATTTTCTTAACTTCGTCTTTTTTATCTCTAAGTGCTACTAATGAGGCCCTTTGAGCAATTGCATTTGCTCCCGAAGTAAATTGCCCTTGGACTTTTGCACAGGCCTTGGCAACCTCAATAGGGGCTCCGATGAAGCCAATCCTCCAGCCCGTCATGGCAAATCCCTTTGAGACACCATTAACAGTGATTACTCTGTCTTTAATTTCTTCAAAGGATCCAAGACTTGTGTTTGGCTCGCCAAAATTTATGTACTCATAAATCTCATCACTAACAATATAGCAATCATGTGCTTTAAACACTTCCACCAAGGCAGACAACTCATCTTTTGTGTAAGAAGATCCGCTTGGATTACACGGGTTGGAAAAGATAAAAGCCTTTGTTTTTGGTGTTAGAGCTTTTTTAAGTTGGTCTGGAGTAATTTTAAAATCGGTCTCAATCGTGGTGTCTATAACAACAGGCACCCCCTCTGCAAACTTCACCATTTCAATATAACTAACCCAATATGGAGCTGGAAGAACAACTTCCTCTCCTGGATTAACAACTGCCAGCATAATGTTCATTAATGAATGTTTTGCTCCAGTGGAGACTACAATTTGCTCAGGAGAATAGTCCAGGCCATTTTCGTTCTTAAACTTGTCGCTTATAACTTTTCTAAAGTCTTTATATCCTGGAACAGGAGGATAGTGAGAGTAGTTTTCATCAATTGCTTTTTTTGCAGCATCTTTTACAAATTCAGGCACGTTAAAATCAGGCTCTCCCAAGCTAAGGCTAATTATGTCTTGCCCCTGCTCTTTTAATTCACCAGCGAGTCTTGCCATTTTTAAAGTTGCGCTTTCCGCCATGTTCTTTGCGCGATCCGAAATTTTTCCCATTTTAAAATCCTGTTCTAATGTCTGTATAGTAAATCAGTAAATAAAGTTGTTTCTTCGTTGAAGTGATGTTTGCTTTCCCATATTCGACTCGAAATATTCGTAAACCCTTGCCCAACCACTTTTTTGTAAAATTCAGAAGACCTTCTATAGGCATACTTGTCATCAAAATTCAGGTCTTCAATCTGCCTATCTAGCTCCTTATTTGTCGGAACAGTAAGATATAAGTACTTAATTCTACGACTCAAAGTCATTATAATCGAATTTAAGTCCTTTTCGTCTAAATACTGAAAAACTGAACAACAAAGTCCTAAATCATAGTTAAGCTTTGGTTTATCTTCTTGAGCGCACCAGTCTTGCAGGGTGCAGTTTTCAAGCTTTAATTTAGTTGATTCCACCGGAGCTAGTTTTCTCTTCTTGGCCTTGTTGAATGCATGCTCACTTGGTTCAATTCCAAGTGCTTTGTACGGAATGAATTGCTTCATCGTTTTCTGAAATAAATAGCCGTAACCAAATCCAAAGTCAGCAATACTTGAGATATCAACTTGTTCAAGCTCAAAGAACGCCTTTAAATACTTGGCGTGCTCCTTTGCATTGCCAATCCCATCCATAGTAAAAGGCTGGGAGTAGTTCTCTTCCCAATACTTTCTATCAAACCCCATTAAAAGATGGCACTCACTGGACAATGATCACTTACAGACCTGTAAGACTCTCCAAGTTCATAGTATTTGGTGTCTTTGCATTTAGCCTTTTTGCAGTGGGAACCAACTGAAATATCTTGGGGTTTTCCAAAGGAGTTAGTATAAACAATATGATCAAGAGTGCTAGCTTCCTCTATTCCATCGCTGTAGTCTCTGCCTCTCCAGTAAGAGGTGCAAGATATATCATGTGCACTTGTTGAGGAAGAAGTATCATGCAAAAGCTCAATAAAGTTTTTATAATCATTGTCTCTAAGGTCAAAACCTGTGGTGTTAAAGTCTCCAAGGGCCACAACTCGTTTAAGACCTTTGTTGTTTAGCTCCCTTATAATATCTGCTATTCCATCGTATTGTGTTGCCCTTCTGGCATAATTTCGAGAACCTGATCCGGCCTTTAGGTGAACCGATATTGCAGCAAATCTTTTAGAGTTATTCTCTTCAAAAATAGACACCATCGCAGGCCTAAGAGAATCACATGAATCTAAAAAAGCATTTGAAACTCTTGTGTCCTCCCTGCTTGAAATTAGCTTCAGTTTTGATTTTTTAAAAAGAAAACCAAGCTTTTGGCGGCCTCCACCTCCGCAGCGAGATAAAATCACCCCATACCCTTTAAGGGATGACTTCGTAAACTCCTTAAAGGATCTTTCATTATGTATTTCTTGAACGGCCATCAGGTCAGGGCCGACTTCAAGAATGATACTTTTTAAAAGAGATTTGTTTGTCTGAGAGCCAGACTTATCAAAGTTTCTAATATTGAATGTGGAGATTTTAATAGAAGCATGGGCGCCAAGAGTTAAGAAGAGCAATAGACTCAGGTATTTCACAAATCACCGTCCTTAGTAATTTTTCTAGTTGATAATATGAAACGGCCTGACTTACTCAATTGCAACTAAAAACTTCTCACTTTGAAGCCGGTATATGTTATTTTAAAATCTATAATTGAATATTTAATTCTGACTTATGAGAGAGTGCCTATTATGAAGACCTTATTTCTAGTTTCCCTCCTTTTACCTCAAGTCTATGGAGCAACTAAAGAGTGCCTTAGTTCAAGAGAATACATTACAACAATGGAGTTCATGAAATCTAATCCGGAGTTTCAACTTAAGCCAGATAAAATGCGCTGGTATGCTGACAAAGTTTCCACCGGTTGTAGCGGGGCATCTTCAAAATTTATTAAAGTAGCTCGTCTATTAATGGGAGTGGGGCTTGATAGTGGTTCTTCCCTTAAGGCCGGACTAGAGTTTATTGATATTGATAAAAATGTTGTCACCACATTTATTAAAGTCTTTGAAAAGACCTATGAAGAGAAGTTTCTAAACCTTGATGCCGCAACCGCGATGGAGAACAGTCTACGACTCACTGCAGGCTTTAAAGGCAATCCAGACAATGCAGCTGAAGATTTTGAAAAGGTTGCACTATATTGCAAAAATAGCGAAGGGCTTGGACTTGGTTACAAAGACTGCTCAAACCTTGCGATGAAAGTGGCAATAGCTGGAGAGAACTTTAAAGAGGAAGTTGGAGAGGTATTCATAAAGCTTTATGAATTTATATCTCAAGACGAGAATGGTCCCCAATTAACTGTTTCTGAATCACTAAAGACTGCCAGCGATCTGATCTCAAATGGACCAACAACTTTCAAGAACTTTAAGACTGCTTTTATTTATGGAATGAGTAAAGATGGATTAGACCTGCCTAAAAAGCAGGCCCTTGATTTGGCGATTAAGTTAGCTTCTAGATCTAGCCTAGAAGTTCCAGGCAAGAGCTAGGCCGCTTGCCAGTCCTTTGTCAGTATTGAGCAAGGCCGGAGCGATTGATACGGGAGAATAAATTTTCTTTTTGTATTTTTCCTGCTCATCGGCCACTCTTTCCCAGCGATTTGGAAAGAAAAGAGTTGCCAGAGAAACTGCAGCTGAAACGCCAGCTAGAGTTTCAGCTCTCTTGCCCTCGTCTGTGTCACTATCAATCGAACTTTGAAGATTTAGTGATGCAGCCAAAGTAGTCAAAGCACCGGCCCATCTTATTTTTTTTCCTATTGAGCGCAAAGTATTAATTTCTTCCTCGGCCATTCTTTCTTTCAAAAGCTTCTCTCTTTTTGTTTTATAAGGCATCTTGCGCATCTTAAGATAGGAACTTCTGTAAGGTCTGTATTTCATACTTGCCCAAACACTTGCTGCAAGCCAGCCTGCGCCAACTAGCATAGAAATTTCCGAGGCATAGTCCTCTTCCTTATCCTCTTTAATATTTGAACTTGCCATTGCTCCGGTAGTTAAAGTTAATAATGACGCTATTTGAAGTGGCATGTTTGATTTCCATGCATATGACTCTTCAGAGCCTACTTCCATCTTAATTCGCTCTGTGGCCCTTGGAACTACATTTAGCTCAGGGTAGGAAAAATCCTGTGCTTGGCCAAGTGCTGAAAATGTCATTATCAATAGTGCAATAAGTTTCATGTTCCCTCTTTTTTGGAATTAAATTTTTTATTCAAATATAATATTAACGAAGATTTTCTTTTTTAAAAGGCGGCCAAAAATGTTTAAATTGTTTATCTCTTTCCTGACTGTTTTAATATCCTTATCCACGCTGGCAAGTCCCCACGTTGGGATTATCGTAAAAATGCAAGGCAATGCCCAGCTCCTAACAAATCCAAGCACCAAAGCACCATCCGGCGGGAAGAATGTCCTTTTTGAAGGTGTATATTACAAAGTTCTAAATGTGAAACTTGGCACGAAAGTTAAGAATGGAAATATTCTTCGAACAAATAAAGATTCTAAGGCGAAAATTGTTTTTAAAAACGGCGATCAGTTCATGGTTGGTCAGGCCAGTGCGTTTAAGATCGACTGGAGCAGAAAGAAAACAAAGAAGCCGGAAACAACTGTGGAGCTGATGTATGGTGCTCTAAGAGGTGTAGTTGACAAGGATGGCCCTAGAAAAGGATCTACCTTTAAAACAAGAGACGCGGTCATGGGAATTAGAGGCACCGATTTTCACCTATTGCAAAAAGGGACTAGTGGGGATTCTGTTCTATCTGTGTTGAGAGGCAATATTGAAGTTCAAACAAAGAATGCTAAGAAGAAAATAGAGGTTTCAAAAGGTTTTAGTGCTGAAGTATCAAAGATTAAAGATTCTCCAAAAGTCAGCCTAGTAAAAACTACAAAAAGCGACTTGATTAAAGTTCATAAAGACAGTGTGATCAAGGATGCAAAGAAACCAACAGAAAAAGCAGTAAAGAAGGAGATCGATGAACTGGAGAAAAAGGCAGCAGAAAATGTCTTAAAAGATATTAGCAGGTACGAACCCAAGCTTTATCAGGCCCTTAAAAAGAACAAAGTCAATGACGCTGAAGAGATTAACAAAATTGTTGTTGGAAAGATCTTCAAAGCTGCTCCGAAGAAGAAAAAGAAAGTTGGAATAGACACTTTAAATCTTGATGAGG
>CEUD01105881.1_pt1 | contig 13711 bp, 10 predicted proteins | sample 356481 | NCBI WGS metagenome assembly CEUD01 (sample SAMEA2623314, study PRJEB7988) | marine metagenome | isolation source: saline water (ENVO:00002010), including | reverse complement strand
CCGGATCGTGGGCTTTAGTTCCCCCGTATATATACCTCCTTGGAATGGGCCTGTAATGACTGGTCTTGCCTCCCCAGTGACCACGAGCCGGAACATTGATGTGGTATTGGCCAGTATTTCAGCTCCTAAATAGATGTTAAACCGAGGGATGATCTCGTCGACGTAGAGTCCCATCCAGTTTAAGGTCCCGTGGGCTTTAAGCATCTCCAGAGGAGGCTTGTCAGGATAGGCCATATAGGCGATCGATGTCTTCCGCCACCTGAGCGCCTGGATGCCCCGGGAGATGAAGAGTTCTAACCCTGGGATGGTATAAGGAGGATCGGTTAGGAAAGTATCAAAGGCTCCCCTAAGCGACTCTGGTAGGGGCTCCCTCAGGTCGTGGAGTACACACTGGATGCTGAGTCCCTCCTCCTTGGAGACCCCCATGATGGTCTCGAGGAGTCTGCCGTCAATGTCTACAACAGTGATCCCCTTTGTCACCCTAAGAAGGCCCGCTGCCACCGATACCAGATCATCGTCCCCTAGGAAGAGGACGTTCCTCCCTGCAAGGTTTCCCCCATCAAGCATGTAAAGAGCCCTCCGCAGGGCTGTTTCAGGAGTGGCGTGGGTCTGATCCAATTTGGGGTTGGCATTTGGCCGTCTGGATGATGCCTCCCGGATTTTTTCCAAGATCGGTTCGTACTCAGGAGCGATCTCCTGCGAGTCGTTCGTCTCCTTTGTTTTCGCTACCATGCCCAGTACCACCTCGACGAACTCTTTTCCCGTCACTGTGAGGATCGCCCCACCTTTTCTGGCGACTAGTCCCGCTTTCTCGAGTTCCCTGCGAATTGCTGCGGTGACGGGGGTAGGGAGCCTCGTGGCCCTTGCGATGTCCTTGGTACCCACCTTGCCTCTGTGATGGATCTCCCTGAGAACTCGCCTTATGGCCTCCTCACCCTCTTTTAACCTCATCTTTTCTGCTAGTTTTCGGAGAAAGTCCTCAGGTGGTGCATAGCTGGAGGAGCCTATTTTCTGCACCTCCGAACGGCAGGCCCCATATAAAATTCGTGAAGAGCCATCATAAGCCTCGTTATTTGTTTCTCCTCCTTATCTCATCGCGAATCCTCTTTATCTCTCCCTGGTTTGCCTCAATTTTATGGTCTGATTTGAGTCGCTCTGCAATCTCCGAGTCAGTGACTCCGTTTTTATCTATTTTCATGATGATATTGGATATGTCCTCGATGTAGTTCCAGGGAAAGATCACCCAGCACCAGCTGATCTTTTCTCCAAAGTAGTCTGGGGTGAATTGGGAGCCGGTAATATGTTGGAGCGTAGCGGTCTTTACCCCCAGGGGATTCAGGGTGTTAACATAGCTCATAGCGGCGATCATGCTGAGCCCAGTATCTGTGATATCATCCACCACCAGCACCTTGTAGCCGGAGAGGTCAATGTTAAAGGGGTACTTGATACGGGCTTTCCCATCAGGGGTCGCTGTGACCCCCCAGTGCTCCACCTTGAGGCTCACAAGGTCCTTGACGCCGAGATAATCACAGAGGACCCTGCTAAGGACCCAGCCCCCCCGGGCAAGCCCCACGATTATGTCCGGTTTGTAACCGGAGTCTACAACCTTCCGGGCGGTCTTCTCTGCGAGAAGCTGGAATCTGTACCAATCCATAACTTGGCAATCGAATTTGCTTGACACGGTGAAATAATGACTCTAATAAATAAAAATCTGCACACTCAATTGAAATTTATTACTCCACAGCAAGGAGTTTTCTCCCCCCTATGAGCAGCGCAGCGTATGCGAGGATTAGATTGAACCTAGAGTAGATGAGAGAGGTCTCGGTCGACAGGGGGATCGGTTCTCAGATTCTCATGCAACAGGTGGCGATGTATAGTAATGCGCCGAATATGGTTATGCCTCAGAACAAGACGATGAATAAATCGATAAAAGCGCTTAGGGGACTAATCTGATATGTCCGAGTTTACCAGGAAAAGCCCATTAATGAAGACCGCGTTTGCTGAGGTGAATACAATCATCAGCTCTATGTTCGCCATGACCTTTACGATGATGGTTTCCACTCGCGTCAAGAATGTCTAATATCGACATTATAATTGCAAGTTTAATCTCGTTTTCAAGGGGATCTTTCATCTTTACTATGAATGACAAAATGGATTGTAGTTTCTCATTCATTTGGTTCACTCTCGCGCGTGAAATCGATGTTTATTGGCCTAGGAAATTCTTAAAAAACATCGTCTTTATGATAATATTGCTAACTTTCAGGCATAGATGTTTTCCCATATGTGTGTTGCCCCCATCTGTGTGTAGGCTCTGTCTGAATGATAGGGTCTGAGGCACTTTGCCTTTCGCGCGCTGTACTAATAAAAATAATAAAAAAAGGGTCCTTTTTCCCACTTACTCAGTTGGGGCGTAATAGCATCTCTTTGGGGAATGGACCTTACCGTCTTTCTTGAGGACTTTTATGGCTTTAGAGACTTCCTTGCTCTCAATGCCCAAAGCCTTGGCGACCTCACCAGGGCGCATGGGCTTTCCGGCGTCTTTCATTGTCTGGAGAACCGCTACAGCTTGCTCACTCATTAAATCACCTTAACACTTTGAATGATCAGACGGAGGATAATAAAAGTTCCTCGCGCGCGAGCCGGAGACCCTTGACCTCACAGGTGTCATATATCATCACTAAGTACATTAGGGACCCCCTCCTAGTAAGTGATCTCGAGATAATTTGTCTGGTTACCCCCACAGAAACCACATATGTACACATAGATATGGACACTCTAACCCACAAGAGGTCCTATGCTATAGCCTTCTGTAGCTGATAGCCTCCCCAGCAATTGGGTGGACGAAGCCTTGGAGATGATTTTTGATCATCCTTCTGCGGGTGCATCAGGAATCGCATTATATCTCACCGACAAAGACCCGAGGAATATAGCTCTGGAACAGTCTACAATTTTATTGAGGGTATTATCAACGGCCTTAAGAACTGGGATCTTTAGATGATCAGGGTCTCCCGTTCCGCCTGCCGATTATTAATGCCTAAATCAGAGGCCCGGAATTTGCGCCCCCCGAACAGCTCCGCCTTTTCCTCCTTAGCATATAGTGCGGCAGCTATCCTCCCAATCGCGTCGGATTTCATGATTCCGCTCCCGCTAGCTGCTCCCACGTAGATCATCCCTGGGATCGATTTCACCACCGGCAGCTCGTCAAACCCATTAATCGCGTACTGACCTGCCCAACTGTTCATAGGCCTCAGGTCCTTAAAACACGGGAAATACTTAGCCAGCACGTGATATACACCATCTGTGTAATAATCCTCCTCAGCCTGGGGGTTGTCCTCCAACCTGAAACCCCGCCCTAAATCGTCGGCACATGCCATCCAAATGCTTCCCTCGCTCAACTCTGGCCTAAAGAGTATGTTAGACTTAGGCAGAACCGTAAGGGGCATTGACCCGTATTTGTTTAGCCCTTCTACGTGGAAAAGGGGTCCCAGTCTCGGGTCTTTGAACGCGAAGATCTGCCTCTTCTTAGGCCTCATATGGGATTCCACACCGATGGGATCCATGAGCATGCTCGACCAGACTCCCGCCGCAACCACTGTGGTCTCCGCCTCTATTGCGCCTCTATTCGTTTTGACCCCTTTGATCTGGGCGTCCTGCCAGACGAATGGCTCCCCCGGGATCTTCAGTTCCAGTTTAGGCTTCACTACTAGATCTGTCACCTCCGTCCCGTATTGGACCTCCCCTCCTAGTCCTAAGAAAAGCTTCTCATAGGCCCGGGTAAACGCGTCCGCATTTACTGTTCCGCACTTTTCCCCTAATACCCCGTACTCAATGTCCCTGATCCCCATGAGCTCCGCCTCATCGTCCTCCTCAAACTGAGTGACAAGGGCGGGAATCCGCTTTTCTAGCTCCTCACGTTCTAGGACCTGTATCTCCGCTCGGGTTCCGATCCTGTCCCACGCCCTTCTCTGCTCCGAGTACTGCTTCTCGCTCAAAAGAAACAGGTATCCGATCCGTGACACTCCGACATGGTGATCCAGATTCCCCTCTAGATGCAACATCCAATCAATGGTGGAATCAGCCAGGAGAAAATTTGTCTCAGATGTAAATAGATTCCGGAACCCTCCCTCACTCTTAGCGCTGTTTCCCTGGCCGGGCCCCCCGAACCGGTCCACCACAGTGACTCTGCTACCCGGATTCGCTAACTTTGCATGGTAAGCCGTGCTCAACCCCAGGATACCCGCGCCAATGACGAGGATGTCGCAATCCATACCAATCAAATAGGAGTGCACCCCCCATTTTTAACCTGTGTCTCCAAAAACCTCTAATCCGTAGGCGGACCTAGAAAACACCGCGCGCGGACATCACCCCTAAAGATACAGCCATCGATCACGTCAATAGCGCAATCCATCCTGAAACGCCGCGGACTTACCCCCCTCCTCAGCGTTGCCATTACTGCAATGATATCCGTCTCAGAATGTTTTAAAGTTGCCAGTCAGGTCACCAATATTTAGGGTTCTCCAGATTCGTCCTGGAAACTGCAAAATATAGAGGAAGGGGGTCTGCAGCTTCAAAGATGAGAATCAGTGTGGCTTATCGTTTAGCGATATATTTCCCTTAATATTCTTCCGATTAGAGGCTGAACACAGCTGTCAGAGGACCGTTTGGGTGGATTTTATAAGCAACCTTTCAAATATTCAAATGATTAAACAATGTACAATACGATCCTGGTAAGTATTGACGGCTCTGAGCCCTCTGACAACGCACTAGATCATGCCGTCATGCTAGCTACCACTTTCAAGGCAAGGCTAATCCTGCTTATTGTCGTCCAAAGGGTGATGATCCCTATGTTTCCAGACGAGGGGTTCGGGGGTGTACCCCTATCTGCGGCAAAGGATATGGCCCAATATCAGGATAAGATGCGGCGCGTTTACAAGAACGTTCTTGATGAGTCCAAAGCAAAGATTAGGAAAAAACATCCGAACCTCCTCATCGACTCTATTCTCAAGGAGGGGCGTCCCTCGGCGACCATTACTAAATACGCCCAAGAATACGGTGCAGATCTTATTGTGATGGGAAGCAGGGGAATAGGGGGCTATACGGGATGGATATTAGGGAGCACAACCCGCAGAGTAGTGGACTCCTGCACCAAGCCCATCCTCATCGTTAAATGAAGATATCTGGGAAAGCTCTTTTTTCATCGGACTACAACTTAACGTGGAGGTTATACACTGGAGACTTTTGGACCCTTAATGAAAGCTGGACACATAGCATCCCAGGTGCGCGAAAAGACCCGGAGCTATGTTGAGGTGGAAAGACCTGTCATCGAGATCTGCAGCTTCGTTGAAGACAATATCAGAAAACTCGGGGGAGCCCCAGCATTTCCCTGTAACGTTGATATCGACGGGGTCGCGGCCCACTACACATCCCCTTTAGGGGATCCAAAGGTAATCCCTGATGGGTCCCTTGTAAAAATTGATATAGGAGTCCACGTCGATGGTTATATCGCCGATACCGCCGTCACCATTTGCCTTGACCCCCAGTATATTCCGATGGCTGAGGCTGCTGTAGCTGGTCTGGAGGCCGCGATTAAGATAGCAAGAGCTGGCGTGGTTGCGTCTGATATCGGTGCAGCTATCGAGAAGGCCATTAAGTCCAGGGGCTTCACTCCCATTCGCAACCTTTCGGGCCACAGGCTCGGCAGATACATAGTCCACGCCGGCAAATCTATACCTAATATCAGCGGCACCAATGGCCACAGGCTCAAGGAAGGCGAAGTATATGCAATTGAGCCATTTGCGGTTCCCCGAGACGCCTCAGCCTATGTCATAGACGGAGCCCCCAGCAATATTTATCGATTCTTGAAAAAGAGGAGAGTCCGGAGTGACGCCGCCAAGAAGATGCTCAAGCTGATCCAGACTCGCCATAGAACCCTACCTTTTGCATCTAGGTGGATCCCTGGAGATACCGAGGCTTTCGAGGAGCTGATAGAGGGGAAGTGCGTTCATTCGTATCCCCAACTCGTAGAGAAAAGTGGGGCTTCGGTGGCTCAGGCGGAGCACACGGTGATAATAGAGTCTGACGGATGTACAGTGACGACTGCCTAACGTTTCTTTTTGGGTTCAGCTTTCCGGTGAATGCCCTTGATGGTCATGATTTCCTCGCATCTTGTGCAGTCCTCATCGCTCTTGTATATATAGTCTCCCCGTTGGAAATCCCTGACCCTTTTAAGATTGCAGCTGTGGCACTCAAGTATTGTGATGACCTCTGCCTTTTCAACGGGGGGCTTCTGGCTTGATACCGCCTTTGTTCTGAAGAACATGTAGCCGATCATGGCCAAGCCTGCTGTACCTAAGAGGATGTACATGTTTCCTTGATCGGAGTTCTCTCCTCCGTAAGTCTGGAATCCTAGCCCGAGGAAGAAGAGGCTGACTAACCCAAGGACAATTAAAGATATGCGGCTGATCCAGCTAAGACTCATTATTGGGGTACTGGATTTGGCGTTGGTCATGCGGGTGGTCATTGGGCAACCCCCACAGTGTTACCAATGCCGGCCACGAGGACGGTGTCTCCCTCCTTGGTTCTATGGTCCACTATGCGTTTGACCGTCTCAACGGCGGTGTCACAGGCGGTATAGAGCTCCTTTACCAAGGGGGCGACAACGTGGGTGATGTCCTGCTTGATGGCGATGGCGTATAGAGGGATATTATGCTTCTTGATAGCTTCCTCTATCTTATGCTTCTCTACCCCGATGCCTCCGATGGCGGCTCCGACTCCCTCAGCGATGCCTCCAGTAGGTTCTCCCTCGAGTTTACCGGCGGCGTCTACCATTATAACTGCGTCCACTTTCTTACGTCCTTTTCGGCTGTTAAGTATGTTCTCAATCGCGTCTCCTGGCTTCCCCACGGAGCCCCCGGGTCCCTTGGCCTTAGTGATAATGAGGGTACGTCCATTGTAGGGGACCTCTGCGACGACCATCTCCTTTGCGATTTCGCTCCATTTATGGCCATGCATTAGACGAGCAGCAACGAGGGGGCCGACGCTGTCCCCTATGGGTATACCCTCTTTAAACGCTTGGAGGGCACGACTGTATGCCTCGATCTCCCTGACGATCATGGGGAGGATCATATGGATCTGCATGATGACATAGATGTTCATGGTCTTTTTGCCGAGGAGGTAAAAGTGTCGAATCACTTTATGGTAAACATTTAGGGCGAGGCTTGCTTCCAGAAGGTTCTCTAAATTGTTAATCTCACTATCGGACGCCTTGGGTGCCATACTTCGCACCTCGGCCTCAAATATATTCTCCCTGACGTTGAGGAGCTGCCCCATTTTACCGACAATCCCGGCAGGATCCAAACTCGTGGGAGGGATGAAAAAATGCTCGAGGAATCTCTCTACCTCTGGGGTGGGATCAAAATCATCCTCTGAGGCCTTTTTTACCTCCTCAATGGAGGTGTTGTACCCCTTGTCCCTAATCTCTTTGACCTTGCGGAGGGTACCTTCTATGGCCCTGAGCATGCTCATCGCCTGGATCCGTTGTGCATAGAATAGGTAGACAATAAAGCTTAGGCTAAAGAGGGTCTGGAGAACCATCCCGATATCACTCTGATTCTGGAGAAGCTGGCCGACCTGAATATACATATAGATCAGCAACTGAAACTCTCTTCTTTTTTATAAATGTTCATCTTAGAGCCTTCCATAATACTCGATTCTTTGATCTTTTAGAATGGGTGGGCTACCAGCTTTCACGGTTTTGCGAGGCCGAAGACATCACTACCGCCGCAAACGGAGCGTGGTTTAACTTCCGAGTTCGGAATGAGTTCGGGTGGAACCCACGCCCTTTGGCCGGCTACCCATAAAAACGGCACTGGTGCGCTTCTTTAAACATTTCGGTGGTAAGCTTCAAAGAATATCCTTAGGTTCATATTGGGCCTCAGTAGAGTGCCTCTGGATGAGGGGTTGAACTTTCGCTTTCACTGCGTCGATCTGGTTGTACGCGTTCCCTATGAATCGTGTTCTATCCTTTAAGATCTCATTGAGCTCGTCAGCTGTTATTCCTGATGCCTTGAAGTCTGAGTCTTGGGCAAGGGAATGGACGAGTTTGTTCTTCTGGGTGCCCTGTTCTCGCATTCTGAGGGCTTCAGCTATAGCGTGAGTCTTGATGATGTTGTAGGCTTTCTCTCTGCCCATTCCATGACTAAGGGCTACGCCCAAGATGGACGTAGTCGCGAGGAACGGGAGGTATCTGTCGAGTTCCTCCTCTATGATGGTTGGGTATATTCCCATCTGGTTGAGTACTGTGAGGGCAGTTTCGACGAGGCCGTCGCTGGCGTAATACGCATCAGGTATTATGACTCTGCGGAGGGCAGAGCACGATACGTCTCCCTCCTCCCACTGGTCTCCCGCGAGACGGGAGGCACCATCTGAGTACATCTTTAGGAGGTGTGAGAATGCACAGATCCGCTCTGTGCTTCGGGTATTCATCTTGTGGGGCATAACGCTGCTCCCCACCTGGCCCTCCTTGAATCCTTCGGTGACAAGCTCATATCCCGCCATGAGACGGATGGTCTTAGCGAAGCTCTCACATGCCGAGGCGAGGGCTACAAGGTGGCTTATAAGCGTATAGTCGAGGCTCCTGGGATAGACTTGGCCGGGGGCATTCAAGATTTCTGTGAATCCCAGGGATTTGGCCACTTTCTCTTCAAGGAGGCTAGCTTTCTCCGGGGATCCCATTAGGTTAGCCATGTCGAATTGGGTGCCTACAGCGCCTTTGATGCCTCTGAGGGGGTATGAGTCTAGGTACTTTTCATAGTTTGTTAGATGACTATGGAGCTCCTCAGCCCACATGGCGAATCGCCGTCCTAAGAGGGTAGGTTGGGCTGCCTGGTGGTGTGTCCTGGCGGCTATTCCAATGTGCCTGTACTCGTCGGCCTTGTCAAGGAGGTGCTGGAGGACCGAAACGTACTTTCCGAGGAGGATGCGTCCGGCCTTCTTGATCTGAAGCTGCTCTACATTGTCTGTGAGATCTCGGCTAGTCATTCCCATGTGGAGGTACTCGTAGTCCCCAGAGACGATGTTGTAGGCCTCGATTTTTGCCTTGACATCGTGCTTAGTCCTCATCTCGATCTCCTTGATTAGGCCCAGGTCTATCTCGGCCTTTGCCTTCTGGTAAGCTTCGATAGCCTCCATGGGGATCTCAAGGCCCAGTTCTTTCTGGGCATTTAGGACAGCGAGCCAGAGGTCTCTCTCATATCTTGCTTTGCCTTCCTCTGAGAATATAGCGTTCATCTCCCGGGTGGCGTATCTCTGGGAGAGTATGTTGGGGTTGACCAAGGGATGCACCTTGATTTCACAGGTACCTTTACTGGATTTAATTATACGGTCTGAAACAACCCTCTGTACCGGAATCAACAACCAAAACTGTCTGTTTGAGTTTACCTATTTTTTAAGATCGGAGGCTACTCTTCTCGGAATTTGTGGAGATAGAGTACCCCTTCTATTTTATCATCTTCTATGGTCATCTCATCCAGGGTTTGCCAATAAAGGCAGTGTATTTTGATAGAGTTGGGAACGGCTCTGAATAATTCAGTTTAGGGGTTGTATCTGTTGCCTTCTTAACGTATGGTCTTGGTAGGGCTACAGGTTGCAGTCTTGTTGCTTTCCTTGATTTCGGGGAGCATGGGTCTCCTGAACCGGAGGATCGTCCGTGGTGTTCTGATGTGGGGACAGGATAAGCATTGGATCTCGGGGGCGGGGAGGTTTCCGACTATAGGATTTCCTGGGGGTGGTAATGCTTATTTATCTGGTGGGTTGTAGCGGTGTCTGCAAGGGGCTGTGGTCTAGCCTGGCATGACGTTGGGCTCCAGAAAGTATATAGTTGGATGCTGACCCGTGAGGGGATGACGAGTTTTTGGAGCGGGACACCCAAATGTCGAGGGTTCAAATCCTTCCGGCCCCACCATTATAAAACATCATAAATATTTTCGCGCACGATGTTACACATTATATATTTTTTCAAACCGGTACGAATAGGATATAGGATTGAAGATTTTAACCATTGAAACTATTTATTCATGAATATCCAAAGAACATAAATAAATGCAAAGTACCCGTTTTCTATCTAAAAGATCAGCAATTAGTCCTTCACCCAAACTTCTCATATTTGCTACCAACGCCATTCCTGTGAATATAATCCCCAGTTGTGCTGGGGGTGCCCCTAGTTTGCTCATATAGATAGTGAAACAAACGGTTAGTATGGCGGCGCTGAATGAGCGTAATCCTCGTGTTAATAGTAGAACCCGGAAATCTCTATCAAACTCTGTAAAGAATTACATGTGTTTATCGGCTACAGGATTACGGATCATCGGCACATAGAGACCTTATGATAAAGATTTATTGGCAAATTTTGTCTTCTAACAATGTAATGTTTGTTGCGCTTGTAAGAGGAATTACAATAAAAACCTTAAGCCTATTGCCCTATTCCAAGTTATGAACCTCCCAAAGATGGCCGAGGCTAGGCAGATATTTCATCAACCTGAGATCTCTGATATCTCGGCTAAGATAAAATCTGAGCTAGCGAAGAAGAATCTCGGAGATCGGGTGAAACAGGGGCAACGCATCGCGGTGACCGCGGGGAGCAGGGGAATCACGGATATATCTTTGATCCTCAAGACTGTCGTGGCCGAACTCCAAGCAGTTGGAGCTGAGCCGTTCATAATAACCGCTATGGGGAGTCACGGAGGCGCCACTCCAGAAGGACAGATTGAGGTACTTAGTAGCCTGGGCATCAGTGAGGAATCTGTGGGTGCCCCTATCGAGGCTAGCATGGAGGTTCAGATGATCGGAACTCTACCAGACGGAGTTGATGTCTATCTCAGCCGTAAAGTCCTAGAGGCGGACGGGATCTTTGTCGTGGGTAGAGTCAAGCCTCATACAGACTTCAAGGGCGAGATTGAGTCGGGTCTCTTGAAGATGCTGGCGATAGGTCTCGGAAACCAGAAGGGGGCTGAGATGATCCACTGGCACAAATACGTTGGTTACCATCGAATACTCCCCGAGGCGGGGAGGGTCATCATAGAAAGAACCAACATTGTTATGGGCTTGGCGTTGCTGGAGAACGCTCATCACAAGACTGCAGAGATCCACGCATTGCTCCCTGAGGAGTTCTATGAGCAGGAAAAAAAGTTGCTGGAGATCGCAAAGAACCTGTTACCCCGACTGCCCTTCAGGGATATCGATGTGCTTGTGATTGAGGAAATCGGGAAAAATATTAGCGGGGTTGGGATGGATACCAACGTCACAGGGAAGTTCTGGATGCCAGGAGAATACGATCCGAGGGCGGCGGAGATCAAAAAGATAGTGGTGCTCGACCTCTCGGAGGAGACCCATGGGAACGCGATCGGTTTAGGGCTTGCAGACCTAACCACTAGAAGGGCTTTTGATAAGATCGATCATCATAAGACCTATGTGAACTGCCTCACCCAGGGAAGCGGTCACACGGGGAAGACTCCCCCCTATTTGGCAAATGACCGCGATGCTATAGCCACAGCCATTAGGATAAGCGGACCTATACACCCAAGAAAGTCGCGGATGATCCGCATCAGGAACACTCAGGAGCTTGAAACTCTCTATATCTCAGAGGCGCTCGTGGATGAGTTATTAGCGTGCCCCACGCTCCAGAGACGCCTGGTTCTCATAGAGGAGCTTAGGGAGATACAGTTCGACGTATTGGGTTATATGGCTAGATGAACGGCGAAATAGTGCTTAGCGATACCGTGGTGGTTGCATTGATCACGGCCTTTTTCAGAGCAACTCTCGAGCTCCTTTGGGTGAGCTCATAACAAGACCTGAATCTCCTGAGAACGTAGGATTTGACGAAGCATCTCTGGGGCATATAGGGATGGAGTCAATGGATACGGTTTCATATGCGAGATTTTTCTATTTTCTATGTCATTCATATGATAGTTCATAATCTTGAGGATGTTCCTATCTGAGGTTGGTTTTTCCCAGTCTCATCTCTCTCTAGGGGATGACTTCCATGCTCCTTGCACCCTAATCGGCGTTCTCCGGTGATGAGGCCTCCTCAGGACTGGTGTGCTGTTCAATGAATTGTTTTTTCGGGGGTGCTTGGTTTGCGAGAGTATGCTCCTGGTTCAGCCGAAGAGGTGGGGGCCTCCTTCTAGCCTAGCGGGAGCAGCCGCTATTTGATTGCTAAGTATTTATTTTTTATGAAAATATGGATAGCTGAGGAGATGATTGTGTCCTGTGAGCGAAGACAACCTTAAAGGCTGTCTAGAAAACACATGTTTAAAAAGAATTATTATAAGCTTTATATGATGTTAAAATAATATTTCAGTAATCACATGCGCATTAAACATAACAGATCCGTTAGGCAAGTTATTTTTCGATACAGAAGACGTTAAAGGGTAGACCTCGCCCCTGATGATCGTTTTCTTCGAGGAGCTGATGGTTGAGGTCCAGGAGTTGATCGAGGGTGGCTCTGTATCTTAGGATCTCCCAGCCCCTATCACTGGAAAAATGGGTGAGTCGAAAGAAAGCAGGTTCTAAAAGTCAAATAATGGTAATGCCTATTTGATCTGGAATGGGTTATGGCCTAATTCTGAAAAAGGTTATAATTACAAACCATTAGAAAATATGATCTATGGGTTAGATTAGAATGAACAGGAGAACTGGGGCAATTGTACTTATTCTAATGGCTTTTCTTCTGTCATCTCCAATAAGCGCTTGGATATTTGCCGTACCTGCTGGCTCCGGGAACGTTCACGGTACTGTTTTGGATGAAAAAGGGGAGCCTGTCTTCAACGTCAAGGTAATGGCCTATTCAGACTCGGGGAACCTCGCGTCCACACTTTACACAGATGAAGATGGATACTTTAGGTTCGCAATTGAAAATCCGGGGCAATACACGATATACTTTGAGAAGGATGGTTATTCGGGGGATCAGACTAGCATCAATTTACCTGCTGGGCTGTTCTTAGATGAAGAGAACGACCCCATAAAGATGGGGGAGATCGTTCTCCTCCAGAACCTACGGCTTGATGCATCCGTACTGAGCAGGATCGTCTCCCGGGGTGAAACGGCAAGCTTTCCCTTCACTGTAGGTATTTTGGATGAATCTGAAGTGACAGAGTTTAGCGTGGTCGGCCCGGAGGGATGGGATATTAGGGTTCTTGACTCCATGGGTGAAATTGGTAGAGTGCAACTTAGCTCCGGGGACCTTAGCCTCACTCTTGAAGTGGGTGTTCCGGAAAATGCGATCGAGATAGGGAGTGTTAATCTCACTGTCATTGGCAGCTTGAACACCTCGTTAATATTCTTAGTTCAACCCACTCCGCTATCCCAGTCCGAGATCGGAGAACCCAAGCTGGCTTCTACTTATCCTTATATTACAGAGGAGCTAGGGAATGCCGTCAACTTCGCCGTCATGGCTACTAACACGGGTGAAGCTGATGAGACCGTCGAGTTCTCTATTGATGCTCCCGAGGGCTGGGAGACGAGTTTTATCACGGGGAGCGGCATGGAGGTCCTTAGTTTGTTTCTTGAATCTGGTGACTCGGAGGCTCTTAGTTTTGAGGTGCAGCCTTCTCCTACAGCTGATGTAGGCGTGTATGAGTTGGAGATCCTAATGGTCTCGGATAACGGGGTAATCTGGGACTCTCTGGTGTTGAAGGTAAGTCTCAAGGAGTCCGAG
>CEUD01107721.1_pt1 | contig 13743 bp, 10 predicted proteins | sample 356481 | NCBI WGS metagenome assembly CEUD01 (sample SAMEA2623314, study PRJEB7988) | marine metagenome | isolation source: saline water (ENVO:00002010), including | reverse complement strand
CAAAAGTCGCACAATCGACTGACCGACCGAAGGTAGCGCTCTTCGTATCCAAAATCGATCACTGCTTTCACGACACCATTTTACGCTTCCGCTCTGGCGAAATGACTGGCGAACTGGCCTGTATTATATCCAATCACCAGGACTTGGCCGAAGATGCCGCTCGCTACGGCATCCCCTTTCATCATGTGCCCGTGACCAAAGCCACTAAGGCCGAAGCCGAGAGCGAGCAACTGCGCATCGTGCATGAACAAGGCGCCGAATTAATCGTCATGGCGCGCTACATGCAGGTGCTCTCCGAGAGTTTTTTAGAAAAAGCGGGCTGCCCGGTGATCAATATCCACCACTCTTTCCTACCCGCCTTCGCGGGCGGCAAGCCCTATCACCAAGCGCACATGCGTGGGGTCAAGCTGATCGGTGCCACTGCGCACTATGCAACTGCCGACCTAGACGAAGGCCCAATCATTCACCAAGACGTCACTCGCATCAACCATCGCAACGCCATTCCTGATCTCATACGCAAAGGGCGTGATCTGGAAAAATCCGTCTTCGCCCAAGCCATTCGCCTACATCTCGACAATCGGATTCTTGTTTACAATAACAAGACTGTGGTTTTCGACTAGAGCAACTGCATCCAGTCTGATTGTAATCCAACCTCTTCATTTCCAATTTCCAATTTCCTAATTCTTAATTCCTAATCCACAATGAATCGCCCAAGTAAAAACAAACGCCACAATCCAACTCTACCTGAAAACGTCGATGTCGTCGATGAACGCAACTTGGTCGACGTCGAGGACTCTGAGGAAATCTCGATTGAAGATCGTATCAGCATCTACTGGATGGAGAACAAAAGCTTCATCTCCGGCTGTATCTTTGCTCTGGCGCTGCTGATCATCGCCTTCAATGGCATGCGCATGTATAAAAACCATGCCGTCGCCAAGTTGCAAGCCGCCTACTCCGAAGCCATCAATAGCGAAACTTTGGCTGACTTCGCACAAGCCAACCCCAACAAAGACCTAGGCGGCCTGGCAGCACTCACCGTAGCCGACCAAGCCTACAATGCTGAAGAATTTGAAAAAGCGCTCAACTTCTACAGCATCGCCGCGGGTGCCTTGAGCGACAACATTCTCGCCGGGCGTGCACTACTGGGACAGGCCTTCGCCAATTACTACAACGGCAACACCAGCGACGCCCTGGCACAACTCACTGACGTGGCCAACGACAGCAGCCTGGCTGAAGTCGCCCGCGCCGAAGCCGCGTACCACCTGGCGATCGAAGCCGATGCAGCTGGCCGCAGCGAAGACTACGACCGCTACGTGGCACAAATCCAAGCCAGCACGCTCGCCACACAGTGGCAACAGCGCCTCAGCATTTACGAGCAACAAGCCCGCTAAGCGCCATCGCGCCATCGCGAACAAGCAATTTCATCAAGCACAGGCCACGTGGCCTGTGCTTTTTTTTGTGCTTTCAGCATAGCTTGCGTTCGAATTCTCACAGACAAAACACTTGCCAGCCGCAGCACTCCGCTTCCCACTCTTGCTATGATTAAAACAATTGTCACGCACCCGGGCGGTGCCCACAAAGACGACTTTCTGGCCTGTGCCGTATTACTGACTCAGGCGCCCGTCGCCATAGAGCGCCGCGATCCGACCGAAGCCGACCTCAAGGCCCCAGACGTCGCAGTGCTCGACATCGGCCATCAACACGATGCCGCGCTTTGCAATTTTGACCATCACCAACTCCCGCGCGATCACGTGCCGACCTGTGCCCTCTCGCTGGTATTACAACACCTCGGCATCTACCAAGACGCGCGCGAATTTTGCAGCTGGCTGGAAGTGGCGGAATGGTTTGATTGCCGTGGCCCCGTCGACACGGCCGAGTGGCTGGGCATGGACCGTGAAACACTTGGTAAGCTCAACTCCCCCCTAGACATTACAATCCTACGCCGCTTTGCCAGCCAAACGGAGCACAAGCCCGGCGAGCCGATTTGGGAGATCATGCGCATGATCGGGCAAGACACGGTCGACTACATTACTACCTTACGCACACGCCTCGACTTTGTCGCAGCACATGCCGAAGTCTGGGAGTTTGAAAACTTTAAGGCACTCTTTATGCCTCGCACCGCCCCCATGCCAGACGAAGCCTCTTCAGGGCTCGGCTATCATGTAGAAAAGCTAGGCTTGGAAGAAGAGGTGCTGGCACTCGTCTATCCCGACAGCCGTGGCAGCGGCTACGGCATGCGTCGTTTCAACGACGACACGCGTATGGAATTTACCCGTTTGGACAATGAAGACGATGTGCATTTCACGCACGCGCGCGGCTTCATCGCCAAAACATCCAGCGCCGAAATCGACCGCTTAAAAGAACTAGTCGCCATGGCTTACCAGCCATCCTGAGGCACACGGCCAGCGCCCCGTAATGAGAGAACTGATCACACCCGCACTCGCCCAACAACGAATCTTAGCAGCTCTGCAGACACAGCCGAGCGAAACTTGCGCACTCGAACAGTGCGCGGGGCGCATATTACGCGCGCCCGTGCTGGCCGACCGCCCCTTCCCGCCCTTTGATCGCTCAATGATGGATGGCTATGCGATCCGCGCCGCCGAGATCGATGGCGACGGTCGTTTTACCATCGTGACACAAGCGCCCGCGGGCGCGCCAGCACAACAGCTCGGCCATCAGCCACGAGCTTGTGCAGAGATCATGACGGGGGCCGTGTTACCAACCGATGCCGACTGCGTGGTGCCCTATGAACAAACTCGACGCATCGACAGCACTCAGATGCAAGTGCTCGAACCGACTCAGCACGCTGCTGGTGACTGTATCCATGGGCTCGCCAGCGATCGTCCAGCCGGCGAGGCGCTACTGACTGCTGGCCGCCGGATCGGATCGCGCGAAATCGCGATCGCCGCGAGTTGCGGCTGCGAGCGTCTAGTGGTTTCAAAAAAGCCCTCCATCGTCATAGTCAGCACGGGCGATGAGTTAGTCGATATCGTGGCGACGCCAGCTGCCCACCAAATTCGCCGCTCCAATGACATCATGATGGAAGCTGCGCTCCAGCACTTCGATTTACCCGCAGCTCAGTTTGCTCACTTGCCCGACAATGCTGCGGCCCCAAAAGCGCAACTCAAAGCGCTCATTGCCGACCATGACATCGTAATCTTAAGCGGAGGTATCTCTATGGGCAAAAAGGACTTTATTCCAGATGCCCTCGACGCTCTCGGCCTAGACTGTCAATTTCACGGAGTGGCTCAAAAGCCTGGCAAACCACTCGGCTTTTGGAGTCAGCCCGCATGCGCGGTGTTCACCCTCCCGGGCAACCCGCTCTCCACGCTCACCTGCCTGCACCAATACGTAATCCCTGCACTCTTTCACAGCTTGGGCCAAGCGGCGCCCACTACGCCACATACGGTCAGACTCGATGCTGGCGCCAGAGCTCGCGACGATTTAACGATCTTCCTGCCCGTCAGTCTGCATGCCAACAACATCGCCCGCCCCCAGCCCGCCAATAACTCCGGAGACTTGGTGCGCATCCTACAAAGCGACGGCTACATCGAGCTCCCGCCATGCAAAGAAAAAAGCTACCCCGCGGGCAAAAGCTTCGACTTTCACCCTTGGCATTAAATGATCGCAGACATGGAATTTACCCATATCGACCAAAATCAACGCCCGACCATGGTGGACGTATCCGCCAAAACAGCCACCGAACGCACTGCCATCGCCGAGTGCTACGTGCATCTGGGCACTGAAATTATGAGCGCATTCGCCGAAGCCGGCTGGAGCAGTAAGAAGGGCCCCATCTTGGACACCGCGATCATTGCAGGCACTATGGCGGCCAAAAAGACCTCCGAGTTGATTCCCTTTTGCCACCCGCTCAACCTCAAATCAGTCAAGATCGAGATCACTCCGGTAGACGACGCACGCCTGCGCATCGAAGCACGGGTCAAAGTGCTGGATCAAACCGGCGTAGAAATGGAAGCCCTCACCGCTGCCAGCGGTGCGGCACTCACGCTCTACGACATGTGTAAAGCTGCGTCCAAAGACATCGTCATCGAAACGACTCGATTGGTTCAAAAAACAGGTGGAAAATCAGACTACCAGCTAAAATCCTAGCGCGCAGCCATGCGCGCCTCCAAGTAAAGACTCTCTAATCATTTCAGCCATGCAACTACCCATTTACGGACTCGTACTCGTCGGCGGCCAAAGCCAACGCATGGGCCGCGATAAAGCCCTGCTTCGCTACGGCGATGGAGGCACCCAACTCGAACGCACGGCCGCGCTCTTACAAACGACCTGCGAGCAGGTCTATATCTCGCAGCGCACGGGGCAAGCCTTCCCCTGCCCCACGGCTAGCCGCGCGATTTACGATTGCGTAGACGGAGTCAAAGGCCCGCTGGCTGGTATTCTCTCTGCCATGCGCACACATCCCGATGCGCACTGGCTGGTGCTGGCCTGCGATCTGCCCTACTTACAAATTGCCGCATTAACAAAGCTAATCGACGCCTTTCGTCAGGAAAGCCCACAGCTCACCGCCTACCGCAGCAGTTACGATGGCCTACCCGAGCCGCTCTGTGCAATCTATCCCTCCGGTAGCGATGCCGAACTGCTTGCACTCGCGCAAGAACTCGGAAAAAGCTGCCCACGCAAATTACTCATTGTTCAAAAAGCTGCTCTAATTGAACAAGACGATCCCCGCAGCCTGGATAATATTAATACCGCCGAAGAATACGAACAAACCAAAGCAGAACTAGGCCCCGTCGACCGCCCGTAGTTAAACGCCTTTAGCCTACCATGCAGATACAAATCCTCTATTTCGCACAACTCGCCGACTTGGCGGGTAAGACCGAAGAATCTCGTCACATCCAGCACAGCTCCCCCGCCACACTCTACGCCGACTTACAACAGAGCTACCAATTTCCACACGCATTCAAACAGCTACAAGTCGCGATCAACCATCAGTTATCCGCCCATGAAACGGAGCTCAAAGACGGTGATTCGATCGCCTTCCTCCCCCCTATGACGGGTGGCTGATCGACTGCAACACGCACGGACCTCATACTATGAAATTTCGCCTGACCGACCAAGCCATAGAGCCCAGTGCCTTTCGACGTGAAATGCTGTCACTCAGTGCCGGCGCTTATTGCAGCTACGAGGGCTGGGTGCGCGACCACAACGAAGGCAAAGCCGTTCAAGAGCTCCACTACAGCGGCTATCCGCAACTCGCCCCCAGTATCGCAGAGCGCATACTGCAGGAGGCACAAGAAAAATTCCAAGTTGAAAATGCAGCTGTGGTGCACCGCACCGGCGCACTCGTGACCGGCGACATCGCGGTGTGGGTGGGCGTGACAGCGCACCACCGAGGCGACAGCTTTTTGGCCTGTCGCTACATCATCGATAACATCAAGCACCGCCTCCCGATTTGGAAAAAAGAAATTTACAGCGATGGCAGCCACGCCTGGATCGAGAGCAACCACTGCGGCTGCTCGGACCCCAAAAATTTAGAGCACTCGCACTAAGCACTGGTACGGATTTTAGCTTACAGCGCATCGGTGCAAATAAAGCGCGCTTAGAGATGTGCAAACTCATCGAGCAGGAGCTCTAATTGCTGCGGCGAAATTGGTTTGGTTAAAACATCCACCATGCCTGCGGCAAAACACTTCTCACGCATACCGGTCGAATTATCGGCAGTCAGCGCGTAGATGGGCGTCTTTTGATTCACGCCCTCTTTACGGATGCGATCCATGCTTTCAAAGCCACTCAGCCCCGGCATATGCAAGTCCATCAAGATAACGTCGAACTGCTTTTGCTGGCAGATATCGATGGCTGTCACTCCTCCATCGGCGAGCGTATAGTCCAGCTGCATTTTCTTCATCAAAGACTCGAAGTAGAGTCGATTAAACGAATCGTCTTCGACCAGCAAGACACGTAGCGCGCGCAGAGAGTCCGTGTTAATATCTGCCGCCACAGCTAATTCTGAGTCAGGTGAGCTCGCCAGTTCTTTGACATCCATTGGCAGCGTCAGCGTGAAAGTGCTGCCTTGACCCGGCTCACTGACCACATCGATGTGACCATTCGAAAAAGCAACTAAGCGGCTACAGATCGCTAAGCCCAAGCCTAGGCCTCCATGCGAGCGCGAGCATGAGCTATCGACTTGCGTGAATGCATTAAAAATTTGCTCTTTGAACTCAGGGGAAATCCCGATCCCACTATCTTCGACGATAAAACAAAACTCAACTCGGTCGGACTGGACTTCTTGCTGACTTCCGACTGTTAAACGAACAAAACCGGAATCGGTATACTTACATGCATTTTGCAATAGATTACTTAAAATACGTAATAAGATCTCGGAGTCATGGATCACTACAAGTGAATCTTCGATCGCGAACAAGCCGGCCCCGCCATTACGAAACTCGTAAGCGATCCCATCGCTCATAGGGCGAATGCCTTCAAAGGCCAGGCGACACATTTCTAATAATTTGAAGCTAGCATTCTTAGCATTCAGCTTGCCTTGGTCCAGGCGCGTGTAATCGAGGATCGCTTCGATCAATTTCAACTGTCGCTCTCCAGAGCGATAAATAATATCTAATAACTCTAAATCTTCAGCAGAGGCATTTTTACGCAATAAGTCAGTAAAGCCTAAGATCGGGTTGAGTGGCGTGCGCAGCTCATGGCTCATTACCGCTAGAAATTCATCCTTAGCACGGTTGGCAACTTCCGCCTCTAATTTAGCCTGCGCCATGTGCTCAAAAGCTTCTACCTTTTGCGCCTCCAATTCCATCGTGTGTAGCGCAAAGGCCAAATCATTACACATCTCTTTAAACAAAGCCAGCTCTTCGTCGGTCGCTTGGACTCCCGCAGCAGTACGTACTGAAAGAACGCCATAAATAATATGTTCGTATTTCAGCAGTCCACAGCAACGGTGGATCCCCTGCTGGTGATCACAACACCCCAGCTCAGAAGAAGAACCCTCACACGTATCCAAATAGTGCATACAATGATCCTTTGCAGTGAGTAAATCATAACAAGTGAGCGGCTCCCCGATTCTATAGTTATCCGACAATGGACAGCGATCCCGTTGGTCTGAGGATTCTATAAAGTCGGCAACATTTCCTCGTTTATCAACTAGTGCACAACTGACATAACTGTATCCACGATCTCGAACCAGTATGCGAGTCACTCCACGCAAGAGCGTTTTAGCATCTGGCTGCTGGCGAGTAATCAATTGATTCACCTCACGCACAGAACGCAACACAGTTGTTAAATGTTGTAGTCTTGCACTATTTAATTGGCGTTCAGTAATGTCCAATGAGTATGAAAAATATAATTCACGCCCATACTCATCATAACTGACTCCCCCATTCATCAATACCGTAAATTGACTGCCATCTTTACGCTTCGCTTCAAAGACCAATTCAAAACGCCCGTTTTCATTAGACATTTCGATTATACGATTCGCCTGATCAGGCTCCATACAATGGCTAGCGATTGAGGTGTGCAAAATTTCTTCGAGCGTCTCGTAGCCCCACATTTCCCGGTAGGCTTTATTTACATAAACAAAAATCCCATTCTTATCCACGATACTAAAACCACTGTATGCGTTCTCGGTGGCTTCAGATATCATTTGAAACTGAGCTTCGCGCTTACGTTCATCCGTGACATCGCGCATCACACCCGATAATACGGAAGGTTCACCAGAGGCATCCCACCGCATCTTACCGGTCACTGAGATTTGCCGTATATCGCCACAAGGCTGCACGATACGAAGTTCAAAATGATGCGGACTGGCGTGCTGCAAAGATTTCTGGATATGCTCCTCCCAGATCTGTTGATCATCTTCATAGAAGATTTCGTCAATGGTACCAAGGGAAGGAAAAAATGTCTTCGGATCGCGTCCCATAATCTGGAAGGTCTCTTTCGACCACTCAAAACTGCCGGTTATAAGGTCTAGGCTCCAGGCCCCCACTGCCGCCAGGTCGCGAGACATACGGAACAATGTCTTGGTGTGCTCCAGTGCCATTTCTGCTTCTCTGGTCTCTGTCATATCCGTCCACTGGCACACGACATGACTGAGGGCCCCGGTATCATTGGTAATCGGATACAGAATAGCATTCACATAACGCCTGCACCCTTCTTGATAGTCCTCAGAAAAGACATCGGGCTGCCACAATAGCTCGAGCGCAACGACTTGATTCTCATAAAATACTTGGTGTACTTTATTCATTAAGCCTGCCTGCTCTAAATTAGGATCAATCAGAGGATTGTAATGCCCCACAATCAAATCTTCCGGCAAGTTAAGCTTCTGACATAAGGCTTGGTTGGTGCGAATAACATAACCATCTGCCTGGGTGATAAAAGTGGGCAGCGGGCTATTATGTAAAATAGAAGACAAGAACTGCTCATTGCGCCGTATCTTTGCCTCATTCTCATAATGCACAGAAACATCGTGAAAAACCAGCACCACGCCAATAAATCTCCCTAAATCATCTTTAATAGGCGCGCCACTATCAGCGATCGGATACTCTTTACCGTCCTTGGAAATTAATGAGGTATGATTCGCTAATCCTACGACGACGCCCTCGCGTAGCACACGTTCGACGGGACTCGCTGCGGTCGAACGACTGAGCGTATCAATAATCTGAAAAACTTCTGTGGAGTTCCGCCCCTGTGCTTCCTGCTCACTCCAACCGGTCAACTCTTCGGCCACGCGATTCATTTTGAGAATACGACCACTCGCATCTGTCGTCATCACCGCATCCCCGATTGAATTGAAAGTGGTGCGATGATAAATCTCACTCGCTCGCAGTGCTCTTAATTCCTGACTAAGTTGACGCAGCTGGCGCTTCGCTTCATCCAAATCTGATATTGACTCTATGGTTTGATCAGTGAGTTCAGGCATGGGGAGTAAAGGTACAGCGATTAAATAGAAAGGAAAATGGGCTCGTCATTGTATGCTATTTCCTTCAATGCTTCAAACGATATTAAGCATTTTATGCGCAGACTCTTACGTATACAAAACAACCCCGCCGAACTGGCGGGGTTGTGTATGAATTAATGCTCATTCGAGAAAAGAACTACAGCCGCTATTTGCGGATTTGGTAATCAGTCTTGTCGTGGATCAACTTCTGAATGCCATCGAAAGCCGCATTCACCTCTTTGTCCTTCAAAGTGCGATCTGCAGCACGGAAACTCATGCTTACAGCAAGGCTCTTTTTCCCCTCCGGCAGTCCACTGCCTTGGTAGACATCGAAGATGCGTACACTCTCGCAATCGAAGCCCTGTGTGGCCTTCTTCGCAAACTTAGCGACTTGCTTTTCGACCTCCCCTGCCAAAACGGACTCATCGACGATGAGTGCAAGGTCCTTGGCTGAAGCGGGCTGGTTGCTAACGCCACTGTGACGACCGCGCTTAGCTTTACGTTCAAAGAACATAGGTGTCATCAAAATGGAGCCCGCAATAACGGGTGTCGTGAGGTCCCAGCGCTCTTTAAGGGTCGCCATGTTGAGCAAACCGCAAGTGGCCATGAAGCCCATCTTAGCAAAATCCCCCGCTTCGGCAGAATGCCCGGACTGCCAAAGCTGACAGCCTTCCAGCGGTTGAAAGTTCAACTTACTCGCCGCAGTTCCAGCGATCTCCAACACCTCACCAGCCAAGGTGCGTGCGGTGTAGAAGTCAGCGACTTCACGCTGACGCCATTCGCGGCTGATTTGATCAGCGACAATCACAAAGCTGACAGATACCAGTTCCACCATCTGCCCTTTCACCTCGCGATAGACGTGCCCACGCTCGAAAAAACGAGTGGCCCCCGTCCCCCGTGCCGCATTCAGCTTCAACACGTCCAAGAGGCCCGGAATCAATGAGGGGCGCAGGTGGCTCTGATCACTTTGCAATGGATTGTCCAGTGCGAGCACCTTGAAGCTGTCTTCACCGAAAAAGAACTTGGTCTCTTCAGGATCGCGCAGCGAATAAAGGAAGGCTTCATTGAAATCCTGTCCAGTCAAGTAATCGGCCACCGCTTCGTTGACGGTGTAAATGCGGTGATCCTGTGTGCTGATACCACGTGCGACGACTTCGGACTCCGGAATCTTATCGGTGCCATAGACACGGATGAACTCTTCGACCAAATCGACCTCACGTTGCAAATCTTGACGGTAAGAAGGAATCGAGACTTCCCAGCGAACCGAACCATCCTCGGCGTCGTGCACCGAGACTCCAAGCCCCAGAGATTCCAACACAGACTGGATTTCTGCATCACTCACTTCAAAGCCAATGAACTTGCGTACACGATCTGGCAGCAAAGCAACTTCAGTAATCGTGGGTGGCTCGGCGCCGACTTCGATCATGTTGCCATCAACACTCCCGCCAGCGACTTCAAGAATGAGATCCACCGCGCGCAAAGAGGCGTAGGTCACGCCCTTAGGATCCACACCACGTTCGAAACGATAAGAGCTGTCCGAAGAGAGGTTCAGCTTGCGTGCGGTCGCACGCACTGAAGTCGGCGCAAAGTAAGCCGCTTCCAGCACGATATCCGTCGTCGCATCGTCCACTTCCGCATCCAGCGAGCCCATGACGCCGGCCACCACCAATGGACGTTCGCCATCGGCGATCACAGCCATATCCGCAGTCAAGCTGCGCTCCACTTCATCGAGTGTGGTGATTTTCTCCCCTTCACTTGCCATGCGCACGATCAGCTGGCCGCCTTTAATCTTAGCCGCGTCAAATGCATGCAAGGGTTGGCAAGTTTCGTGCAATACGTAATTAGTGACGTCGACTACATTATTAATCGAACGTTGTCCGGTAGCTTCGATCGCCTCTTTTAGCCATTTAGGGCTGGGGCCGACTTTCACGCCCTTAATAGAGATCGCGGTGTAGTGTGGGCAAATTTCAGCTGCGCTGACTTCGACGCCTGTGAGCAATGGCTCTCCGCTACGGTCGTTGATAGTGCTGGCTTTGACCTCAGGATATTTGACTGCGAGGTCGAACTTGGCTGCGAGCTCGCGCGCAACACCGATATGGCTGAGCACATCGACACGATTGGGCGTGATCTCAAGATCGAAGACAGTGTCCCCATCGCTGTAGAGCTCATTCAACGCTGTGCCGAGCGTGGTCTCAGATGGCAGAATCATGATGCCATCGTGATCTTGGCCGATCTGCAGTTCCTTGGCGGAGCACATCATACCCGCGGAAGGTTGCCCGCGCAGCTTGGAAGCTTTGATTTTAAAATCGCCCGGCAGCACGGCGCCCGGCAGCGCCACCATGACCTTGTCGCCTTGTTGGAAGTTTTTCGCGCCGCAAACGATGTCGTGCACTTCGCCTTCCTGCCCGGTTGAGACCTTACAGCAGCGTAAACGGTCCGCATCGGGGTGCTGAATGTATTCGAGCACTTGACCGACCACGACATTATTGAGCTGGGGGGGACCCAGTTTTTCGTATTCCTCGATGTCGAAGCCAAGCAAGGGCAAGACCTCGGCCAGCACTTCAGGTGAGTGCTCGACAGGGTCCAGATCGATATAGTTTTTTAACCAGTTGTAGGAAATTTTCATTTCAAGAAAGATGTTTTGGCAGAATGACTCCGCCGTGAATGCTTCTAAATTGTTGGATTTAGATCTTAGGCGAACTGCTTCAGAAAGCGGACGTCGTTTTGATAATAGTAGCGAATGTCGTCGACGTTTTGCAGAATCATCGCAATGCGCTCAATGCCCATGCCGAATGCATAGCCCGTATAGACTTCGGGGTCGATACCGACAGCTTTAAAAACCTCGGGGTCGACCATGCCACAACCCATGATTTCGATCCACTTGTTACTCAACTTGCCCAGATCGGGCGAGAAGAAGTCCATCTCGAAACTCGGCTCGGTGAAGGGAAAGAAGCTTGGGCGCAGGCGAGTCTTCGCCTTAGGGCCGAAAATCGTCTTTACGAAGTGATCTAAAGTAGCCTTCAGGTCGAGTAGCGTCACATCTTTATCCACGTAAAGCCCCTCAATTTGGTGAAAGTTTGCACTATGGGTCGCATCCGGCGTATCACGGCGGAAGCAGCGCCCCGGTGCCACAATGCGGATCGGAGGCTTCGATTCTAACATGGTGCGAATTTGGACTGTCGATGTGTGAGTGCGGAGCAGGTACTTCTCATCGCCCAGTTTGCTGACATTGTTCACCCGCAAGTCATCTGGCAAATAATACGAATCCTGCATATCTCGGGCCGGATGATCGCTGGGGATATTAAGCGCATCGAAGCAGTAGTGCTCCGTTTCCACTTCGGTGGCCTCCGCGACGGAAAAGCCGATGCGACGAAAGAGCGCGACCATCTCTTCCCGCACCTGTGCGATCGGATGTAGCGTGCCACGGGTGCTATCCGGCGCAGGCAAGCTGGGGTCAATCGCGGGGCCCAATTTAGCCGCTAATTCCGCAGCTTCAATGCGCTCAACCACCCGTTCAAAGGCAGCCTGCACAGCGGTCTTGGCCTCATTGATAAGCTTGCCCATCGCAGGCTTATCCTCTTTGGGGACTTTGCCCATGCCCTTCATGACATCGGTCAGGGCCCCCTTAGGGCCGGAAATAGTGGCCTTATACGCCTCAAATTCTGCGCGCGTTTGTAGCTTAGGTGCAGATTCCTGCACGCCCGCGACGATAGCTGTTAACTTTTCTTGCATGATAGTCCTGTTTTACAGTGAAGCGATGAGGCTTTCACGCTGAGAAATTTTGTCGAGACGGATTTCGGGCAAATCGCAGTTAGTGCATAGAAATATGCTGAGAAAACAGATCAAAAACAAATATCACAGCCTGAAGGTTCACGACTATAATATACTACGCATACGCCACATACAATCGCGGCAAGAAACCGCTCAGGGCATCTCAATGACTGACGCCCCCGCTTTGAAGTAAAACTCATCGTCGATTATTCCTGCGTCTAACCCGTCTTCTAGCGGATGATCGGCCAGCATAATCAGACGAGTTTTCTGTGCCAATTGATCCATCGCGTGCGCCAGCAGTTTTTGCACACTTAGGGGCAGACGATCAACGTGCCTTAAAATGAGCGTCCCCTTCTCAGCACGCTTAAATTGAATGCCTAATTCCCCTGACGCATCCACTAGATAACTATGTAATTCCTCTTCGTTGTGTTCGGAGCAATCGTAGACCACACAAGGGCCACCGGCACGAGGGCCATTTTTGTGCACGAATTCGGCGATTTCACACTTGCCTGACCCGGCCGAGCCTAAAAGCAAAAATGGGTGACGACTCGCAATTTGCTCAGTCAGAGACTCTCGCAAATCATGAATCTCGTCGCGATCTCCGCAGAGCCAGGCACAGGCATCCATGCGATTGCTCAACGCAATGCCTTGCACCTCCTCAGTCGCCCCATCTTGTGCATTGAGCGCTAAGCGCAAAGTCTCCTTCAGCGCGTGCGCTTGGATCGGCTTGACCACTAGATCGAACAAATGATTCTCTTCCACAAAACTGCGCAATTGCGCATCTGGATAACCACTCACCATAATACACTTTGCGCTCGGATGCATTTCCAGGATCTTAGAAATCACATAAATGCCATTGACCGGAGCCATAATATAATCGCAGAGCACCAGCTCGTGACGCTCGGGGTCATAGCAGTTAATGGCCTCAAATCCGTCAGAAACAACATCAGCCTCACAACCAAGGACACGACAAACTATTGAGATAATCTCAAGGTCGACGGAAGAATCATCGACACCTGAATCCGTGAGATAATTGTATCCGCAAGTCGGCGTGCTTGGTT
>CEUD01124446.1_pt1 | contig 13747 bp, 15 predicted proteins | sample 356481 | NCBI WGS metagenome assembly CEUD01 (sample SAMEA2623314, study PRJEB7988) | marine metagenome | isolation source: saline water (ENVO:00002010), including | reverse complement strand
GTAGGGCCTCTTTAATAATCGGTACCATTTTTGGGGTACAGATCAAATGTGAGGGCCTTTTTTATTTCTCTTCTGTGTATTTTCCATCTTAGAATCTTTTTTGTGGGAAAGGATTTGTACCACCGTTTGCATTAAAATAATTCACTGTCTCTAGACACGAACCAGGTGTGTTATCAAACACATTGTTAAGACTGAAGAAGTCATCCCAATCTGTTATGTTGTTCCACGGAGTCCCGTCAATATTTGACTGGCTAGAGTCGATGTACTGTGTTAGGGCATCATAATCACTTATGTATTGCATAACCGCCTCTGAGTTTGTTGGATACTCTCTATCCCATTCTCTTATGTGAAGCCTTATTTGGGCCTTAACATCATAGGCCGCATCTAGACATTTAAAGCTGTAGAATGCTGAGGTTGAGTAGACACTTCTAAATGGATTTTCTGCCCATGCAACTGCATCGATTGCTCTTTCCTCTGCAAGACCAGAAGCAAGGTTTTGTTCCGTTCCAACACGGTTCACATTTAGTGTCTTAGAAAGAACTGGACTATATGCAGTTGTATTAAACATCTCTAAGTTGTCACCTTCAAAAAATGTGTTCCAATCAAAACTTGAGTCAGGCTCGCATGTGTTCTCATTTGCCATGTACCTCGAAAAACTAGCAAGGTACCTATTGTCTGAGCGTCCTGTTTCAAAGTCTCTTGCAGTAGGAGCTTCTACTTCAAAAGATTCGCTGATTGCTGATAGATCTAAGTTGCCATAAATTCTCGTTGTGGCAGTTGAACCTTCAAAAAAGTCTTTTGCTGGGCCACCAAGACAGTTTAGGTGATCACCTCCGCACTCAGTTGTTACTGAGTCAACTGCGACAGCACTGAATGGAAGAGCCGCTCTACAAACTTCATCTGTAGTGGGGTCAACATCGTGATCCCACAAATCATCAAGTTCAAGAGTTATTGTCGTGATGTCTCCTTCATCACAGTTTTCTCTATATGGAGTTTCTGTGTAATCATAGTTACATGTTGGAGCCTCAATTATTTGACCACCTAAATGTGCAGTTGTTGAACCTGAGTTTGGTCCAGAGCCGTCGTCAAATTCCTCCCAAGTTGTTCCACAAAGGCTTGAGCATTCATCATTTTCACAGGCGATTTCGTAAACTGTTTTTTGAGTATCTCCAATTGGTTGTTCAAAAAAGCGAAGGGGAGTGTAAGAGTAGTACTCACACATGTCTGCAGATGCTTCAAATGTAAACGCTGCCCCGTTGTGGTATAGATCGAGTTCTTGCACTTCAAGAACGCAGTCTTGCGTGTAGACTGAACTAGACCTTGTGTAGTCGTTTGCATCAAAACCACCTGTTGGCTCTTTTAGCTCACATGGTTGATCACCTGCTCCACCTTGGTGAAGATAAAAGCTAAGCTTGCTATCCATGTCGTGCTTTAGGCGCAGTGACTTCGTCTCAGTCGTTGTGGTTTGAGAGCTCTTGGAGTTTTTTAATTCTTCTGCGACTTCTTCCGTACAGCTACTTAATAGAGCTAAAATTGAAATCACTAGAAGCTTTTTAGAGTTTTTCATGGTCTATCCTTATAAATTTCTCTATTCAACTCATCGGATTCAAAAAAAATTCATTTAAAACTAAATCACCCTATTTTAACTCTTTGCGTTTATGTGATTTTAATAACTTAGGTGGTTTGTGTTTAAAGCTGAGTAATTTCAACCTGTTATTTTTGTGATTTTCATTTAAAATATTTTTAAATGAGTCAAATTAAGAATCTTTTTCTATTTAGCGCCTTATTTATTTGGCTTGCCGAATTTGCAAGTGCGGCCCAGTGGGCAAGAGTTTCGGCCGAAAAAGCTATTATTTATGCCGACACCGAAATGAGCTCACCAATTGGCTTTCTTAAAAGAGGTAAAAGACTTAGGGTTGGGGATGTGGCAAGAAATAGGGGAAGAGTTTTACCTACTGTCTATAAGGACAGAGTGGTTTTTATAAAATCAATTGATATTCAAACAAATAAAGACCAAAAGGTTGTTCAAACTGCTAGCCAGAGAATTGTAGATAAGGTTGAGAGAAGCAGCGTAGAAAGCGTTATTGGGATTGGTGTGAACGGTTTTGTTTCAACGATTGATGATCCAGATGCACTAGACAGTGCCCCCGACACATATACCTTTTCCGGTGTATCCCTTCAAGGAACTATCAGGGAGGGATATGATCGAAAAGCTTTGCTGCTCAATATGTCTTATCTTCAGGCCAAAGAAGATACTCGCTCTATCGAGACGTTTGTTGTGGGAGTTAATCAATCTTATCGTTTTTTAAACTTTGAAAAGTACGAGATGAACGTATTTGGCGGAGTATTAGTTTCTCCTTACTCGCAATATGAAATTGAGAATCAATTTAAAGTTAATGGTTATGGCGCCGGCGGTGAGCTTGGAATCAACTCTTTGTTTAAGCTTGGAAAGAGTGCCGGATTAATTGTGGAAGCAAAGTATCAGTACTTGAAATTTTTTGGGTTTGACTTGCCAGACTCCACCTCACAGATCACCGTTCAAGAGGATTTTGCGCCCAGTATATTTGGCCCAAGTTTTGGTGCTTTTCTAAGTTTTAAGTTTTAATAAGCGTAGATTATATCTAGCATTTCGACCCTTGGAAAAATAAACTTCTTCAGAAACTTAAGGGCCTGCGGTCTGAGTTTCATTTCTTTTTCAAAAAGTTTCTTCAAATTTTCATTTTTAATTTCAGAAGAAGAATGAAGAATTGAATGTCCCAGTGTTCTTTCTAGCCTCATTAAGAATAGCTTTCTATGATCTTCCAAGTAGGGTGGCAATTTGTCCTTAAGAGACTCAAAATCAGTGTGAAGATAAGCAAAATCCTTGTTGCTGCTTTCGTAGAGATATTGCATAACAAGAAAATAAAACTTAACAATATTCTCTTCAGGGCGTCCCTGTAAAAGAGATATGGCCATTTGAATTTGGTGGTAAGCTGATTCCACTCTTCCAGCGTCGAGCTCGCTTTGAAACTTTGCAAGTCTTTCGTAGGAGGAGATGTAGTTGTTATCGAACTTTATTTTGGATGAGACTAACTTCTTCTTCAGATCGTTGAATATCTGAGTATATTTTAATCTCTCACCTTTAAAAAACTTAGGGCCGGCACCTGGAATAAAGAGGCTCTCCATAGTGGCGTTGTTAAAGCTTGCACATTGAATTGAACTTGGTGTGATGGGGCCCATTTTCCAGTTGCTGCTCTTGTTACTTTTCTTAGAATCTGCAAGGGACAACAATTTTAAAACTTTAAGATCATCCAGTTTTTTTAGATCACACTTTTTTAACTTCTCAACGACGGAATCTCTTCTCATTTTACACTGGGACAATGAGCCATAAGGTTGAGACTCTTTTAAAGATGGATCCTTTAAAAGAGGGCGGTTATTAAAGTAAAGGTAGGGGTATTCTTTTAAATCGAATTTCTCTTGATGAACTTCTCTTCCACGAACATCAATACTTGCAACATCGCCATTTCTATCACTAAGATAAAGGCCCCAATGACTCATGCTGGGATAGTTTTTAAGAAACTTCTTCACATCATGAATGTCAGCACAGTAGCTGATAATTTGATAAGCGATAGAGAAGATACTGTCGCCTTTTAAATCAAGATAGTTTCCATGCTTATAGTGAAGTGCCAGAGTTAAACCGCGCTCATTCATGGCTGTCACACCTGGAAAGGGTAGACCAGAAGAACCATAGCTAAAAGTCTTGTATCTCCCTTTAAATTCATAGAGAGCACTTCTCTCATATTTTTCAAACGGCCCTGAAAGCGCGTAATCTAAAATTCTTCCGTGAATGACACCACCATTTTCATGATCATAGGTGAATAAACTTGAGCATCCTGGTATGACACTCATTAGATTTGGCAGCCATTTATTGAACGAAGCAACAATTTCTGGAAGTAGCATCGTAAAGTAGACATCATTTACTGGCCGCTCCAGCCCTTCTGCATATGCTTTGATTTCTTTGGAGAGATTTATTGTTCCACGACTTTTCAGGTTTACTGCCAGCTCTGTGCTTAATTTTAATGCATGGGCCAGAAAGTCGGCTCTCGCACACAGGCGGGTTATTTGCTCATAAATTTCTTGGTAGGAATCTTTGTCCTTTGCGCCTAGGGCGTAAAAGTTTTCTTCGGGATCGCCGAAAAGATGTATGTGAGCAGTTTCGTTCATATAACAATTGTAAACTTCGGAGGCGATGATGCAAATTGAATTTTTTAATGATCCAAAAATAATTCTAGTGTGCTTATGTCTTGCCTCTATTAGGGTTTACCTCGAGATCATTGGATTTAATCTGCAAAAATTGCCTCTTACTAATAAACTTCTTGGAGATAGGGGGACCAACTTTCATAAGACTGGTCTCTACCTTAGCATTGGATATATTTTACTTTTTGCACCTCAAGCATTGATGTCCTAGCCAATATAGTACTCAACTAAAGATTTTTTAGCTTGGATAAACTCAAATGGATGTGTTTTGTTCTTTGTTACTTCAAGGTTTTCTTTTGTACATCTAATATGAATATTTAGCTTTTTAACCCTTGATGCTCTACTCATCTCACCAAGTTTGTAGAACTTAGACAAGAAGTGAAAATTTTGTTTTGTGGTTAGTTTAAAACTTTTTTCTGCCTTCACTATATTCCACACTTGCCACGGATCGTGCCTGTCTATTAATACTGCGGCAAGAACCAAATAGATGAACTCGTCAGACTCAAAGCTGTCGCCCATAAGAGTAAGTTCTTCAGGTATGCCAGTCATGACGATGATATTTACCAATTGATTTAATTTATAGAAGGACTGCTTCTTCAGATCTTTAGTAGTCAGTATTCCCTGAGTGAGGGAGAAGATGTTTCTGTAGTCCTTTAGGAAGATGTTGCCAGCATAAATTTTGTTTTGGTAAAGCCAGTCTCTAATTGCATTCTCGTAGAAGTGGGGTGATGCGGAGAGAATAAATGGCTGGTATTTGTCCTCTGTATACTTGAAGAACAAGTCTAAGCTAGTTTGAACTACTGGAAAATGATGAATGGGGCTTCTTAAAGATTGGAAAAGCTCCCATGCGGTAGAATATTTTGTGTCCACTAAGGTTTTGTCAAAGTCAGAAATGATTACTTTTTTAGGATCTTCTATTTTAAATGGGAGGTATGAACCCATCAGAATCTCAATTCCTGGTTCGTAACTGACTTCATACACTTGAATTTTCTCTATGGCCTCCCCCATCACTGTATTAGGCATAACGAAATCAAAGTTTCCAAATCTGTCGGATTCGTATTCCTTAGTGAAGATGACGCTTTGACCCACCCCAAGGCCTTCTACTTTAATTCGGTATTCATCGGAAGAAATTAGCCCTATGCTTTGGATGGGAGATGTCGGATTCAGCTTTTGTCCCGTTCTTTTTTCGGCCATGGGTGTTTTTGAGTCTGTAACTGCGGCCTTGACCGAGATTCGATCATCAGAGTCAACAGCAGTGAAGTTTACAAGATATGGCCTTTTCATAAACGAATTTTATCAGTTTTTCAGGTTTTTTCATGTTATATTTTTAATAAGATGGAGGATTGATGTTAGAGATGAGATTGACAATTCATGGAAGGGTTCAAGGTGTTGGGTATAGATACAGCATTTTAAATCACTTGGAGCAAAATCAAATAATGGTTCGTGGATATGTTAAAAATAAACCAAATGGAACCGTTGAGATTGTTGGGCAGGGTGATATTGAGGCCTTAAAGGATCTGAGACGGTTTGCAGTGGCCGGGAGTTCAAGGTCTGAAGTAAGAGAGATTGAGGAAACTTACCTTGAGATTGGTGAGTATACTTTCGACAGCTTCTTCATTGACTATTAGGCCAGCATGACTTTAAAAGTCAAAACTCCGTCCTTGTAGCTCTTTTCTACCTCATTCTCATTAATAATTTGATCTACAGAAAAGTTTTTTGTTAGAGTTTCAACTCGCTTAAGCTTTTGCACTCCGCTATCTTCGTTGGATGTGTTTTCAAATCTTCTATTCATTGAAAGAGTTATGTCTCTTTTATGTCCGTTCAGTTCCACTTCAGATGCGGCCTCTTTAGAAACTTCTAGCTTTACTAGGTAGTGATCGGCCTCTTTTTCAATTATTGGGTCAAGGCCAGTAACTGCGTAGAAAGGATCTCCAACTTTTTGGGCGTCTAAGGTGTGTGTTTCTAGCACCTCATTTCTAAGCTTTTGGATGATCTCACTTTTTTTAGATATCAACTTCTTCAAAAGTGCTTCGTTGCTTTTTTGTAGTTCCTGGAATTTCTTTTCAAAGAGAGCTTGAGTCTTTTGATTTTTTAAAGTTCCATCTGCTTTAATTCGTTTAATTTCATCTTGAAAATTTTTAGTTTTACCGACTATTTCGCTTTGAAACTTCCTTTCTTCTTTAGTTATTAAGTCCTGGTAGTTTTTCTTTTGTTGTGCCAAAGCTCTTTGATATTTGTCTTCGCTAGCATTCTTTTTATTAAGGTAAGACTTTTTGGTCATGCTTAGTTTTTTCTCGCCTATGGCCTCTTCATGAGTTACTTCAAGCTTTGAGGTGTGGGATAGCTCTTGCTTCTTGCTATTTATCTCCCTTTGAAGACGATTCATTTCTATTTGCGCCTTTTGGTGCAACTCATTCATGGCCATATCGTGTTTTGCTCTTTCGATCTGAGTCTTTTCGTGATGCTCTAATTTTTGGTTTTTTACACTCTTCTCAATTGAGTCAAGAACATCATCCTCTCGTTTGATGGCGGTGGCCTTGGTTTTCTCCATGCTCTCTTTTAGCTTTTCTAAAGTTTTTTCTTGGCGATGGGTTAGGTCAATTAGCTTTTTATGGCCTTCACTTCTTTTAGTGACCAGCTCTTTTGCCTGACTAAGTTCTAGTTGGTTTTTTTGTTTGGTATGGTTGATGCGAACTTTTTCAAGTTCGTTTTTGTGTTTTTCATTTAGCGCTTTCATATTTTTTCTGTGTGTTGAAAGCGATGAATTGTAATCAATTTTACTCATTGTAAAATCTCCGCTGGGAGCTGAGCGTAGGGACTTGGACAAATACTTTTTTTGCCGGTGTTTCCCGGACAAATCCATGTCCTAAGAAGATCCACGCTAATTAAAGATCTTCCTCCATTGTAAGCACTATAACTCGTGGGGTCCAGAGTTGTTATAACAATGGACGAAGCTGGCTGATCCTGCATTTGAATCTTTTGTGTTATCACATATTGATAGGCACGATACTCGGCCATAGTTGAAAAAGAAAATAGGGCTATGATTCCTAGTAACTTAATCATTAGTGAAGAGTTTTAAGGTCCTGTAGAATATCTCTTTCCACCAACTTGAAAAATGACTGAATGAATTCAGCTCTTTCTTGGTCTGAAAAGCTCTCCACCATAGTTTTTTTTCTTTCTATGCTTCTGTGCTTTGAAAGCTTGCTAAAGACTTCACCAACATTTTTTTTGGCACTTCTATAAGTTAACGCTTGGGAGGATTGAAGAGGTCCATCCAACCATTCAGAGAAGAATAGAGGGCAGTGTCCTGTTTTGGCCATGTCGATGTAGTTTTTAATTGAATTGCTTTCAGTATTTGTCATTAGTGATCTCCTCCCGTCTATTTTACACAGGGAATGCTTCAGTTTGGAGAAGGACTAATTTTCCGCAATTTGCTTTAATTTGATTAATTTTTTCACATTCTCAGAACGTGATAAACTTTGAATGGCAGAGGCAAGGAGATAAAAGTGTCTAAGAAGTTAATATTATGTAGTGAATGTAGAAAAACCATAGCCCACGGGGATAAGGCACTGTTTGTGGATCAATCTAGTAACAGACCCTTTTGCTCCGAAAAATGTATTATGGATTATCATGCTCCTCATATGGAAAGCTTTGAAAGAGAAGAGATTGAAAGAAGAGAAGAAGTGGGGGCTGCCCTAGACGAGGGACTTGCACCGATGTATCAAAACCATGAATTTTTCCAGAAGGCCTTGTATTCACCAGATGAAGTTTGGTTGGCCAAAAACGGTATCGGTGAGGAGTTTTATACGCATATTGCTAGGGTTAATAAAGATGAGGACGCTTTCACATTTATCGTGATCTGCAGCTACTTTGACAACGAACCATCGTTTGTTTATTTCAAATGCCTCACCAAAAATGAAAACCTTGTAGAAAGCTATCGCGAAAAGAGTTTAGTTGATAGTTTGAAGTCTGCCCCTGAAGAAATCCAAGAAGAAGCAGCTAAAGAAGATGAAATTCAACTCCCACCAGAGGTCATGGAGGACCTTGAGCTTAAAAAGAGTGAGTATCTGGCAAGCCTTCTACAAAATAGAAGCGAAGAGGATATACCTTTTGAGAACTTTGGCGACTATGATGAATTTATGGCCAAAAGTCTTGAAGATCCAGATGAGGTCTTTACAAAGGAAGATGAGGCCGGAGATAAAATAAGAACTTATATCAAGAGTTTCAAAGTGCGTGGGCAGGTATTTTATTATGTTGTGGTCTGTATTTCTGTTCCGCTGAAAGAGCTTGAGAACCAAGAGGCCTTACTTCCCGTTATAGGCTTTCCCTCTACAGACCAAACCTTGTATAAGGAATATGCTGTAGGGGAGCGCTACTCAGATATTATTAAGAATTAAAACTGTACTTGCTTGTAGTGGTTAGAGTGATTGCTTTTGAATGCATTACAAACTGTAGTTGCATATTGCACGGCCTGATTTACGCAGGCCTGGCTATAAAGGCAGCCTGGATGACCATTAATGTAATCATTTTTTGCATTTAAACACTGCATAAATGGATTTAGACTTGAATACTTCAGAACCATTACTGCGTTAATTGCCTTGTTCTGATTTTTGTACAGTACAGGGTAGTAGGTAGTGTTGGCCTGATTGTGTACACACTCAGCTCTTCCTACATTATGGGAAACAACCCTCTGATATTGATCATACTCGTAATGCATAGGTATAAGACACGTTCCTACACTGACGTCTGCCTGGGCAAAATTGATAGCGAAAACTCTTTCATCTTGTTCGCTCTGACACACCCCAAAACTTCCAACTGATCCACCATCATATCTATGGCCAATATTACAGTTCTCAAAGCCTTGCCTTGAGGGTGTTGTGTTACTTACAGGGTCCTCACTGGTATTATCACCAGTAGAACTATCACCAGTTGAACCGTCTGTGAAAACACTATCCACTCCACTTACGCCACTGTCGTAAGTTGAAGTCGTCGGGTATCTTGTCTGTTTAGGCATATCGCATGCGAAGGCCAAGAATAATGTAGCAAATAAAAGTGTTTTCATAGATCCTCCAATAAACTTATCGGAGTATAGTGATGGAAATTTAATTATTTTTTTTTGGTGCCGATCAAGTGTGTATAAATTAAGGTTCTATGAAAAAAATTATAATTGTAACTACTTTATTTTTCTCGGTTTTTATAGCCGCTGGGGCGTTTGTCTTTGCCCTGCCATACTATATGTATAATAAAACAATAAAGGGTGGGTATAAATCGAGTTGGTACCATGTGGATGACTTTTCACCTATTATGCTTTCCCCAAACAAAGTTGACCTAGAAGTCCCAAATATTGGCAATGAAGATCTATGGCAAAAATTCCAACTAAAAGATACGTATGTACCACTTCCGGTTAAAAACCCTTTTTATTACGTGGCCCCAATTCTTGATTACGATGAGAACAACAAAAGGACGAGGCTTGGGCTAACCGTTTATGGAACTGGGCTCAGAGAGATTTCCAAAATATTCTTCGTCTCAAATGCAGTCATGAATTCAGAACTTCGCTCTCAAGAGCTTTTTAAGTTGCCTGTCGTTGCAAGAATTCTTAAGAACAAGAGTTCTGAGCAAGTTTGGAAAGATATGTTTAGCAAGCAAATCGGGGAGTGGAACATTCCTTTCTCAGAGATGGCATATAACTTATATATTCTTCAACTGAGGCTAAAACTGTTTCCAAATAGCATTATGTCATTTGGATCCTTGAATGAAACGACTGGTATTATAAAGCTGCCTTCGAAAAATAAAGACTATATTACTGAGCTTGTCATGACCAGAACTAGAGGTGTTGTTTACAGCTATTTAATCATGACAGAAAAAAACAATAGGGACTCAAATGTCTTGAGGTATAAGTTTTTGCAAGATATTGAATTTCGTCCTGGATCTAAATCCCTCGCTTCAATCATTTATAAAGAATTTAAAGCACTGCCTTTTAAAAAGAAGGTTGATCATGAGGGAATGTTCTATTTGATGTCGGCCTTTAGTCATGACCTTGAAAATCGGAAGTATCTAAAACAGATGATTTACTGGCTTGAGAGGGGTGAGGACAATCAGAAACAGTTGAAAGCTTTATATGAGTTTGCATCTAAAAAGTATGGCAAAGTCTTTACAAATAGGCTTGTCGAAGGTCTTGAGGTTGATCCTGAAATTCTTCTACAAAGAAATATAGAGCTCGAAAATGCCAGAGAAATAAAGAAGATTAAAAATAGGAAGGTTGAAACCGAGGTTCGCTCTCTTTCTCAAGAAGAAATATATAAAGAAAGAGTGGAGAGTTCAAAGAAGAATAAGAGAATTAGTCCAAACCGCATGATTATGGATTAGGTGCAAAAAAAAAGACCAGCTAAAGAGCTGGCCTTTATTCAAATTATTTCTATAGATCAAATTCACATGAAACGTTGTTGTAGTAAGCTCTGCAGTTGAAGTAATTAGCAGTGTCTAACTCTTTCAAAGTGCCAAGGCCCATAACCGTTACATAAGATCTGTTTTCAAGGTCATGATAAGTATTTCCTTGATTTACAGTTAGGCTAGTACCGTCAACTAGACATCTGTCTTCAGCTCTTTGGCAAACAATAGAACCAGAAACATATGGTCTGCTGTGGAATCTATCACTGCCTTGGGTTTTAATTTCAATCTCAAGAGTATCAGCAGTTGTTTTAACATAACCTTTAGAAATTGTTTCCCTTAGAACTTTGGCAGCATCGCCAGTTACTTCAACTTTTGCATCGTTCTGATCCACAACTCTTCCAGAATAAATAACTCTAGCGTCAGAAAGAGCTGCAGAGCTCATCATTACTAGGATTAAAGCACACAAAGATTTCATATATTCTCCTTTAATAGTTTTTTATAAGGAGGCTTTTACACTACTAACCAAAAAAGGAAAAGGTATTATATGAAATCGTGTAAATAGTGGTTACTTATGCAAACCTCTGAAATGTCTCAATTAAACTTGTTGTCAAGGCCGGACGAAGCTTGTTGACCAAAGACTCATCTAAGGTTCTCTTAGGTTCATCAAGGTATATGCCTCGTTTGATTTCAATCTGAATATTATTGGTGTCAGGAAAAGTGGCGTCAACGTGCCGGGTGACATGGCCGCCAAAATATGGGTTATTTTGGTATACCTTTGAATAGTGGGCAGATAGCTTTTCACAGACAAAATTAATGAACTCTTTTTCACAGGACTTACCCTCGATGTCAGAGACACAGAAATCTGGCCTATCCATTTCTTGGTTAGGGTTGATCTTCAAGTGATACTCTGTTGGAGAGGACGGCATTGAGTGAAGGTCTATAAATGAAGGCCTTTTATGTGCCCTTTGTAACTCGTTAATAAGGGCTTTTAACATTTCATAGTAGGGGGCGTAGTATTTCTGAGTTAAGAAGGCCCTAGTCTTTTCATCTAGTTCTTTTTTAACAATTTCAATACCATGGGAGTTTTTTTGCCAGTTGAGGGCAGCAGTTTCTTTTGGACGGTTTAGATCCACACATACTCTGTGGATATTTGCTTTGATAACAGCAATGCCCACATCATTGAGTTGTTCAATGTCTATAAGCTTGTGAACAGCGGTGTCTACGTCTTGGCAAAGTGCTTTAATATCGTCTATGAGGTACTCTTTGAACTCTTCAGGGATGACTTCACCTGAATGAGGTATTGAAACCGCTCCAATATATTTCTTTTTTGGAGGGTAGTAGTCAAAGATTTGGTTCTGTTGCGCAAGTTTTTGTTTTTCAAAGACATTCATATGAAAAAACTACCATAATTCTGGCGAGGTTTGAAGGTCCGTGCTATTTTAATTCTGCTAAAAATACCTTACGCGCGACCAGATGGGCGTCGCATACATATGGAGTCTCCATGAAATTTCCTGGCCGCCGGGACAAAAAACACTATTTTCCTGTAACCGAAAAGGGGAGAAGCGACATCACTGAACCTAAACTCCTCTCAAGAGATGTATATGTCGTTGGAATTGATCAACTGCTCGTGGATATTGAGATTGAGGTTGATGATAGTTTTTTAGAAAAGTATGACTTTCCCAAAGGACAATCTTTTTTGATTGATGACGATACTGCTGAGGAAGTGTACCAGTGGGCCAGGGATAACAGAAAAATTAGAGGGGAGTTTCCTGGTGGAGCTGTTGGAAATACTCTTCATAACTTTGCAGTTTTAAGCGATGCCAATTGCTATGCCCTTGGAGCAATCAAAAGACAGATTGAGGTTGGGGATTACGCATTTAAATATTTGTCAAAAACTTCTGGCCTTGTTGATATGAGCTACCTCCAACCCAGTGAAAAGCCAATGGGCCGTGCCTTATGCTTTATTACACCAGATTATGAAAGAACTTTTGCCATTAGCAAAGGCTGTATGGATGATCTAACAGAAGAATACATTCCTGAAAAAGTTATTCAAAAGTCATGTGCACTTCTTCTTTCAGCATATACTCTTAGGGGACAAGAAGATGCTATTTACAAGGCAACGGTTAAGGCCTGCGAGGTCGCAAAGGAGCATGGTGTTCCAGTTGTGTTATCTCTTGGCACTAGTAGTTTGGTTGAAGAGAAACTTGAGTTTTTGAAAGAGTTCTCTAAAAAACATGCAACCTGTTTAGCCATGAATCAAGAAGAAGCTATGGCCTTTACTGGTATTGAAGACCCACTTCTTGCCTTGGATCAGATCCTAGAGACTGTAGATATGTGCTTGCTTACTGCCGGTAGTCGCGGTCTCTACGTTGGAGCCTACTGTGATAAAAAGAACCTAAGAGCTACAAAAGATCCGCTAGTAACGAAATCAATCGTGAATTATAATGCTTTTGAATACTCTCGCTCAATGAGAAAAAGTGCATGTGCAGAGCCTGTAAAGATCTACACACATGTTAATCCATTCAAAGGCGGCCCAGTAGCAATAAAGAACACCAATGGTGCTGGAGATGCGGCCCTAAGTGCTCTCCTACACGATATTACTGCAAATCAATACCACAAGGATATGATCCCAAATAGTCCAAAACACGACGACTCATATTTGACCTACTCTTCTATCTCCCAAATTAGCAAATACGCCAACAGAGTCTCTTTTGAAGTTTTAATTCAAAGCTCTCCAAGGCTACTTAAAGGTTTACCTGAAAAAGAAGATTCTCTAGAAGAAGCTCACTGGAGTAACTAGTTTCTATGTCGGCATCTAAGAGGACAGAGGCGCTTCTAAATGAGTATAAGGGAAATCTTTACGAGTTTTTGACTGGCCACCATCTGGCGCGGCTAAACGGCATAGAGTCAAATTTCATGAGTAAGCTGCGTGAAGATTTTTTCACTATGCTTTCGCAACAAGAGGCCTTTATTCGTGAATACTATCCATGGCTTTTGATAGATCTTTCCAATCTTGCTCAAGGCCTTGGTGAAGAGATTCAAAATTCTTTGGACTCTAACTTGGAAGAAGTTTTGATTGTTGGGAAAACCAATGCCGCCGATAAAGAGCATGAAATGGGGG
>CEUD01342374.1_pt1 | contig 13823 bp, 15 predicted proteins | sample 356481 | NCBI WGS metagenome assembly CEUD01 (sample SAMEA2623314, study PRJEB7988) | marine metagenome | isolation source: saline water (ENVO:00002010), including | reverse complement strand
CAGATGCTAAAATTACAATGGCCAGAGGTGCTGGCGGGGGAGCTTCAGGAGAGGCCGACGTTACTATTGATGTGAGGGGAATTGAATATGACAAAATGGTAGCACTCTCAAGAAAGATGGAGAGTATAATGAAAGATTCAGGGTTTTTCAGATCAATCACCTCCACACATAAAGATCCAAAGGACGAAATCGTATTTGTTCCAGATACCAATGCACTTCAAAGGTTTGGTGTTTCCAATTCACAAGTCGGCCCCCTTATCAGAACGGCAGTTACCGGTGATGATGTGGCGGTATTTAGAGAACTGGGTGAAGAGTACGACATAAATGTAACTGTGGCAGATGAATTTAAAAGAAACATCGATGATATATCTTCTCTCTATATAGACACCAAGGGCGGATTGTTGCCGATTTCCAGGCTGGGGGAGCTAAAGGTGCAAAAGGCACTTCCACCACTAAAGAGAAGAGACAAAAGAAGAATTATTCAGTTGTCAGGCTACCTTTCAAAAAGCTCAGCAAATGAAGTGCAGGCCTTATTGGCTGAAAAGTTTAATAAGGAAATTACCTTTGAAGAGGGTTATGACTTTGCATACACCGGTCGTGCGGAGAGTATGGAAGAAACTGGACAGGAAATCGCAACAGCATTTTTGATGGCGGTAATTTTGACGTACATGCTTCTTGTTGCAATCTTAAACTCTTTTATTCACCCTTTTACTATTGTAAGTGCAGTTTTCACCTCTTTTGTTGGAGTGTTCTATTTTCTATTTTTCATGGAGTTTACAATCAATATTGGATCTATGATGTCATTTGTCATGTTGGTAGGTCTGGCCGTTAACAACGCAATTCTTTTATTAGATCAAACTATGGTTCATAGACAGAATGGTAAATCCATTCAAGATGCACTGTGGTTGGCCGTTGAAGAGAAATTTAGGCCAATTGCCATGACTTCACTGGCCGTAATTGCTGGTACATTACCTCAGCTCTTTGACAATGATGGTGTGAAGGCATCAATGGGTGCCGTGGTAGTTGGTGGTATGGTGGCATCAATGTTCTTCACCTTTGTGCTTATTCCACTTGTTTATAATTACCTTGAGATGGCCATCGGGTTTTTCAAGCGAATTGGTCCGCAAGCTACTGAAAATACCGAGGAACTTACAGATATCAAAGAGGCACAAACAGTTTAAGTGCAAACACTTACGCCTGATTTTAAGATCAGGCGTATTTCTTTAAACTGGAAGAATCTAACTTATTGACTATTGTCACCTAATAAACTTAGAATGAGAGCATGCTGATTAAGCTACTTTGCCTTTTATCCATTTTTTCTTTTTTAAGTGCTTCTAATGTTGAAGTTGGATCGCTTGTAATGGATAGTGATTTGAGTGTTTCCGCTCAAATGGATAAAGATTTGAGTGCTTCTGAAGTCGAAAATGAGCATTGTAATGATTGTAGAGACGATGGTTGTTCAGACAGTGAAGACTGTTGTAAGAGCCTATGCTCATGTTCTTCAAATTACTTTGTTAGTGATGTCTATGAGGTTTCTGAACTCAATTCACGGCCCCTTTCTAAATCTAGGTGGTTCTTTTTTAGTCATTATCAACTTCCTTTCTTAGATCCTGCTCTAAAGCCTCCGCTGTTCTCCTAGTTCTTTTTAGATCTACAAAAAAATAATACTTAATTAGATTATTAGGAGAAGTAATGTCTACTTTAAAAAACTTTATATTAGTTTTCGTCTCAATATTTTTAGTATCGTGCTCCAGTTTAAGTTGTAATCTGGAAAACTCAAAGAACCAAGAAATTGAGGAGAGATACTATGAGCGTTACGACCGAAAATGGTAAGGTGTGCACCATTCTGGGACTAATCTTATGCATTATAGGCCCTCAATCAATATATGCATTAGAAGGTGGACATGCTCAGGAGCATGTTCACGGTACACATGTAGAGTGTGAACTACCTAAAAGCTCAATGGACATAGTTGAGTGTGCGATGAAGTTGCATCCTAGTATTAAAAGAGCACAAGTAAAGCATGAGTCTATTGAAAACTTAGAGATAAAGGCACTCCAGCGACCAAACCCAACCCTTTCCACTAGGTTTGTGAGAGGTGATAGTGATGGACAAGAAATATCTGAACTTGAGGCGAACTTCAATTTTACCGTAGAACTTGGCAATAAACGTGGTGCTCGTAAAGAAGTCGCACTTGCAAGAAGATATAACGCCGAAGCCCAGAAAGACTCAGTTAAGGCAAGGGTTAAGCTTTTAACAATTCTCAATATGCACCGTCTTAGACAGGTGCTTAGTGAGAAGACGCTCTTGGATGAATCAGTAAAAGCAATTAATAATGTCCTGACTCGTCTAAAAAAGTTGCCAAGGCTAACAGCTGAACAAGAAGCATCCTTAACTCTTTTTGAACTAGCTATGGAAGAGTCAAAAGTACATGGAGCAGAGTTGTTTGAGCTGGAGAAAAGCTTAGAGCACTTTTTTCATGTGGCGACTGGACACGCTCTCAATGAAATTACCTCTTTCTTGCCAGATACACCAAGTAAATGGCCTACAATTAATACCGCTCAACAAGTTAGTGATTCACCTCAAATTCGAGAATTAGAGTCTTTGGCACAAATTGCAAATAGAGAATACAAGCTTGAAAACTCTAAAGCTTTTCCTGACATCAAAATTGGACCTTCTTACGCACGTGAGGAGAATGGTGAAAGAAAAAACGAAATGTTTGGATTCAATATTCAATTGCCAATACCAATTTTTCAAAGAAATGAGGGGGGGCGTGCATTCGCTAAAAGTGAAGAGTTAAGAGCTAAAAGAAACATTACTCTGGCCAAGTCTGAAATGAAACATGAAAGATTTGAAAGAAGAAGAGTATATGAGAATGCTGTAAAAAATCTAAAATCCACCATGAGCGTGGAACAACTTGAAGCAAAGCATAAAAAAATTGAAAAACTCTACCACAGGGGGGTTGTTTCAAGTTCAATTTATTTAGACTCTTTCAAACAGAGGCTCAGTTATCTAAAGCGCAGGAATCAACGTGAAATGACCGCGCTCAATTCACTATGGGAAGTACATCTATATGATGGAAAAATCTTTAAGGAGAAATTATGAAATTAATCGCTATAGCAGTTATTGCAGTTATCCAAATTGTAGTTGCGTCGGGGGAGGCGCCTTCCACCTCCGTTGAAATAAAGGAAGGTTCTGCTGTGACTGCATTTAATAAAGAGGATGGATTTAAGCTTTCTGAGAAAGCATTAAAAAATCTAGAAGTAAAGTTTAGGAAGATAAGTGGATCTGGACCTTGGACTGTACCAAAATCTTCTTTAGTGAGAATAAAACATTCTAGTGGGGTTTATCGAAAGTGGAATGGCTGGATAACTATGGTGCTTGTGAATGTCATTGCTCAATCTAAAGACACAATCACTATCACATCAGTTGATTTGCAGGGACAGGATGAGGTTGCTGTTACTGGTGTTTCCTTTTTAAGAATGACGGATGCTGATCTAAATTCAGATACTGTCGACTCCTGTGCTCATTAGGGAATTAAACTATGATATCGAAAATAGTAAGATTTTCTATTGATAATAGGTGGGTTGTTATAATTTTAACTGGACTTGTCGCCTTTGCAGGTTGGGAGAGTTTTAAGGGGCTGCCCATTGATGCCGTACCCGATATAACAAATGTACAAGTGCAAATAAATTCTCAAGTTGAAGGTAGAGGTCCACAGGAGATAGAGAGGACCGTCACTTACCCATTGGAGACGGCTTTAAACGGAATACCCGGCGTAACACAGGTAAGGTCTATTACTAGGTATGGGCTTTCACAAGTTACAGTTGTATTTGAGGATGATACTGATATTTATCTTGCACGCCAGCTTGTGTCCGAACGTCTTCAGTCTATGAAACGACAACTTCCCAACGATGTTGATCCAATGCTAGGACCGGTGAGTACTGGACTTGGTGAGATCTTTCATTATGTAATTGAGGCAGAACAAGTTGCAGAGGGCGCAGAGCGGCTTAGGCAACTAACGGAGATTCGGGCGATTCAAGATTGGTATGTTCGCCCAAGACTTCTTACTTTAAAGGGGATTGCTGAGGTAAATACAATCGGTGGGTATGAAAGGCAGTATCACATAGAACCCAGTCCTAAGTTAATGGCGAAATATGGACTTCATTTTGCTGATATCGAAAGGGCGATTGAAAAGGTTAATAAAAACGCTGGCGGTGGATATGTTGAGCAAACTGCAGATCAATTTATAATTCAAGCTAGTGGTCTTTTTGAGAGTCTAGATGACATAAGAAATGTGCCAGTAAAAATCCTAGGAAACCTAAAAGTTGTATCTATTTCAGATATAGCTAAAGTCAGATTCGGAAAAGAACTGAGAACAGGTGCTGCACTTTACAACGGACGTGAAGTTGTTATTGGAACAGTACTGATGTTGCTTGGAGAGAATTCTAGGGAAGTAAGTTTGAGAGTCGCTGAGCAAATAGAAAAAATTAAAATGGGACTGCCGGAAGGTTTTCACATTAAAACCCTTTATAACCGGTCTGACTTGGTTAATGAGACACTTAATACTGTTAAACATAACCTTTTAACTGGTGCAGCTCTCGTAATAGTAATTTTGTTTCTTTTAGTGGGCAATATTCGTGCTGCACTTATAACTGCGATTGTTATACCTGTCGCATTATTAATTACTTTTATACTGATGAGGAAATATGGAATTTCGGGCAATCTCGTAAGTCTGGGGGCACTTGATTTTGGTATCATTGTCGACGGTGCGGTTATTGTTTTAGACAACTGTGTACGCCATCTCAAGGACAAGGCGGCAAGCCTTGGCAGGAAATTGACATCTCTTGAGACCAAAGAAACCGTTCATTCTGCCACAATGGAGATTCGAAAGTCCGCTGGATTTGGCGAGTTGGTGATAGTTGTAGTTTTTATTCCTGTATTCGCTTTCGTGGGGATTGAAGGCAAGATGTTTATACCTATGGCCGCAACATTCATCTTTGCTTTATTATCTGCTTTAGTTCTTTCTTTTACATTTGTGCCAGCTCTTGCAACACTTCTCCTAAGAGGTAATGTAAGTGAGAAAGATCCCATCTTGATGAGAGGGCTGGAGAGAGTCTATTCACCAGCACTAGAGTTTTCTCTCAAGGCCAAGCGTCTAGTAATTGGTCTATCTGTTGGGGCCATAGTATTGGGCTGCGTTCTATTTTCAAGGCTAGGAGGGGAGTTCCTTCCAACTCTTAATGAGGGCTCAATCGCTGTGCAAATGATCAGACCGGTCACTGTAGGTATTAGCCATTCTGTTGCATTGGAAGAGAAATCCCAAAAAATAATTAAGGCAATACCTGAAGTTGATCATGTATTCAGTAGGGTTGGCACGGCCGAAATCTCAATGGATCCAATGGGACCAAATATTTCTGATAGCTACATAATGCTAAAACCAAAAGACAAGCGAGCGCTGATTAATGGCAAATTAAGATCAAAAGATGAAATTGTCGCTGAAATTGTAAAGGAATTAGAGGCAACAACACCCGGACAGCGAATCCTTGTAAGTCAGCCGATTCAACTACGTTTTAACGAGTTGATGGAGGGTACAAGGTCTGACGTATCTCTGAAAGTATTTGGTGAAGATCAAGACGTTCTAACTGAAGAAGCTGAAAAAATCGCTTCAGTTATTCAGCAAATAGATGGAGCTGGTGATGTTGAACTTGAAGCGAAGGGTAAAATGACAGTGTTGGATGTAACGCCCAAGTACAACGTTTTGAAGGATTTGGGGATTTCATCAGCTGAGGTATTGGAGTCAATAGGGATTGCCGTCGGAGGAGATCAAGTAGGAGTCTTCTATGAAGGAATGAGAAGATTTCCCATTATTGTAAGGCTTGGGCACAAAGCTAGAAATAGTATTGAAGAGTTAAAAGAGCTTCCTGTCGGACTTACTGGTGGATCAACAATTCCTCTAAGCGAGGTTGCAAACATAAGCTTTAAAGAACAGTACAGCTCATTTAGCAGGGAAGAAACAAAGCGAAGAATCGCAGTTTTAGTAAACCCCAGAGGGCGTGATACTGAGTCCTTCATACAAGAGGCACAGAGTGCTGTTGAAGAAAAGGTTAAACTCCCTCCTGGCTACTATATGGAGTGGGGCGGAAACTTTAAGAATCTTAACCAGGCAAAAGAGAGATTATCTATTTTGGCACCAATCGCTTTGCTGTTTGTTCTCATCATGATCTATGCTGCATTTAGGAATGTTTATGAAACAATTTTGATATTCTTATGTGTTCCGTTTGCACTGGTTGGCGGTGTGCTAGCACTGATGTTTAAAGGAATACCATTTAGCGTCTCGGCGGGTGTTGGCTTTATTGCTCTGTCGGGAATTGCTGTCTTAAATGGGGTAGTTCTAGTAAATAACTTCAAAAATCTCAGAGATAAGGGAAAGAGCGGCTTGGAAGTTATCAAAAGTGGAGCATTGCTTAGGCTTCGACCTGTTATGATGACAGCTCTAACTGATATACTTGGATTTTTACCTATGGCAATTGCAACAGGGCTTGGGGCCGAAGTACAAACGCCTCTAGCAACGGTAATTATCGGTGGGATCATCTCTTCAACAATTTTAACTTTAATATTATTGCCAGTCTTATACTCAAGTATGGAAAAGTGGATTCTGGTCAAAAAATCATAAATGGAGGTTTTTATGAAAATTTCGTTGGTAACTGCGTATTTGTTGAGTTGTTTATTCTTTTCAGTTGGCTCGTTTGCTGCATCTGAAGTTCAGAGTGTTGTAGATACAAAAGAGCAGAGTCAAACAAGTGAAAAAAGAAGTAGAAGGAAGAAGGTGATGATGTGCCATGAGTGTGGAAAGGCTGAAACTGAGTGTGAGTGTGAAGGGGAAGGCCATGGAGTTGACAATAGTGAGCACGAAAGTCATTGAGTAAGTTAAGCGGAGTTAAGAGCTCCGCTTTATTATGGATTAAATTTTAATCTGTTTTGTTGGTAGTTTTTTAGTACAGATAGTTTTCTTTCATATTCCTGATTCATCAGAGATGAGTTTACAAAATAATCAGCACTTGATTGATTGCAGGCCATGGGTACATTGTAAAGTGTTGCTATTCTTAAAAGAGCTTTTATGTCTGGATCATGTGCCATTGACTCCAATGGGTCCCAGAAGAATATTAGCATATCAATTTCACCCTCTACGATAGAGCTTCCAAGCTGAAAGTCTCCACCAATTGGGCCGCTAAGGTATCTTTTTACCTTTACTCCCAGCTTCTCTTCCAGAAGCCTTCCTGTAGTACCAGTGGCACATAGTTCGTGTTTTGAAAGGGTCTCTTTGTGCTTTAAACACCAATCGATTAGATCATTTTTTCTATTGTCATGGGCAACTAATGAAATCTTTTTTTTCTTCATATATAGAGTCTATTTAGTTTGTAATTCTAAGTAAAGAGCTTCTGAGTGAAGTCTGGTAATAAGTGCCCACGTGCCAAATCATAAAGTACACACAAGTCATTAATTATATTTAGATAAAGATTTTACCCCATTCGATTGTTGACCGGTTGGTCAAATAAGGCTAAATTAGATCCATGAGTAGAAATACAGATTTTAATAAAGAAGAAGTTGTTGGCAAGGCCATGGAAGTCTTTTGGAATAAGGGCTATGAGAACACAAGTATGCGCGATCTTGTTGAAGCAACTGGCCTACTGAAGGGAAGTCTGTACAATACATTTGAATCAAAGGAAAACTTGTTTCTCCTATGTTTAGAAAAATATGGTGCACACTCAAGAAGTTTCTACTTCTCGGAGGGCGATGACCCAAAAGCATATCTCAAAAAATTCTTCAAGAGGTTGGTAGATGAGGGAGTTGATAAGGACTTTACCAAAGGTTGTCTGATTATGAACTCTTGCCTGGAGTTTATGGGAAAGGATAATGCTTTGGGTAAGAAGTCCAGTGCACTATTTTCTGCTGTAGAGCTAAATTTGGGCAATGTTGCCTCCGCTATTGCTATTGAAGATTCAAGCATTAATGTAGAGAAGACAAAGACGAACCTGATATCAGCTGCATTCTCAATTAGGGAAATCTCAAAGTTTAGAAAAGATAAAAAGTTTTTAAAGCAAATCGCAAATAACGCTTTAAATGATTTAAAGCTAAACATTTAAATTTTTTTTGCGATAAATTTGACCGAACGGTCAAAAAATGAAGGAGTGAAAGTGTCAATAAGTCTAATGTTCAGTTCGTTTCTAGCGGGTGTTTTAACAATATTTTCTCCCTGCATCTTGCCGATGGTTCCGTTTGTCGTTCGCTCCTCTCTGCAGAAGTCTAAATGGGGGCCTGTTCTACTGGCATTCGGTGTGGCGATAAGCTTTTCTATTACTACGTATGTTGTAGCAACTTCTGGACAATTAATAGGACTAACCCCTGATAAGTTAAAAATTCTTTCCGGGATCTTTCTTCTAATTGCCTCACTCTTTTTTATATTTCCTAAACTTATAGATAAGCTTTCAATGGCACTTGCTCCTGTAAATAATAAATTGCAGTCTATAAATCAAAAAAGCACCAAGGGCAAAGATTCGGTTTTTATGGAGTTTGTTAACGGCCTTTTTCTAGGACCTATTTGGGCTCCATGTAGCGGTCCTACACTCGCTGTGATAATTGGCATCATTATTAATACGCCTGAAGTTAAGTCCTCTATGATTCTACTTGCAATCTTTTCTATCGGTTCAATTCTTCCGATTCTCTTATTCTCCTATGGCGCACAAAAGCTTGTAACGAAGATTCAGAAGAAGAGCCTTGAGAACTCTAATAAGATTAAAATAAGTATGGGCGTTTTCTGTGGCGCAATGTCCATACTCATTTTGACCGGCCTGGATAAAGATCTTGAAGCTTTTATCCTTAGTATATTACCAGAATTTATTACAAACATATCTCTATCAGTTTAACTAAAGGAGTTTAAACATGAAGTTGTTAACCTTATCTCTTCTGATCTTTGGATGCTTTTCTCTTCAGGCGAAAGAGGACTCTACAAAAAAGATTAATCAATTTTTAGAAAAAAACGAAAATGTCTTAGTGCATGTGCATGCAGATTGGTGTCCATCCTGTAAAACTCAAAAAAAGATCATTTCGGGGCTTGATAAGAAAAATTTTAAATTGCTGGAAGTTGACTTTGATAGCGATAAAGAGTTTTTAAAAAAGAACAAAGTCTTCCAACAGTCAATGTTGATCGCCTTTATAGGTGGGAAAGAGAAGGCCAGAGTTTTTGGAATAACAAAAAAGGATAAAATTATGAACTTTACTGAAACAAACTTTGATTATTCACTTCAAGCTGAAATTGACAAGAAAAGAAGTGGCTCGAAGATTCCTCAGTACGCGAGGATGACAATGGAGCAAGCAACAGAAGAGTTGAGAAACTCCGGAATCATAGACAAAGCAAAGAAGAAAGGTGACAAATTTATCGATTTCACCCTTCCAAACATTAAAGGTGAAAAAGTGACTCTTTCTGAGAAGCTTAAGGATGGGCCAATCATCCTTACATTTTATAGAGGGGGCTGGTGTCCATATTGTAATATGCAGCTAAAGGCCTACCAAGATCATCTTGGACAATTTAGAGCCGCGGGTGGGCAACTTATTGCTGTTTCTCCCGAGTCTGCCGAATCTGGAAATAGTACAGTTGACAAAAATGAGATCGAATTTGAAATTCTTAGTGACAACTTAAATAAGGAAGCTAGAAAGTATGGGCTAGTATTTAAACTTAATGAAAAACTGAAAAATGTTTACCTTAAGTTTGGTCTAGACTTGGAAAAAAATCAAGGCAACGACTCTTGGGAGCTTCCCGTGCCTGCAACGTATGTAATCGATAAAGAAGGCAATATCGTATACTCTTTTCTTAATGTGGATTACGTGCAAAGAGCTGAACCAAAAGATATCATTGATGCTTTAGAGGCCCTAAAGTAATCTTCCCTTGCGATCTGCTGGAGGTTCTTCTTAAACGAAGAACCTCCATTTTCTCAAATAAACTCCCTCGTTTTTTTAGATGAAACCAGTGGCCATATTTGTAATAGGGTTATTAATAAAGCAGCAATAATAGGCCCTAGGAAAACACCCGGCACACCAAACGTTTCAATCCCTCCGATTATTGCGAGTAAAGAGACTAGAGGATGCATCTCATTTCTTCCTTTTAATATCCATGGTCTTATGAAGTTGTCTATCGTGGCCGTGAAGGCTCCAAGTAAGAGCATTAAAACCGCGCTCCCTGTACTGCCCACCCAAAAAAGGTATAAGCTTCCTGATAACCAAACCGGCACACTTCCTAAGAGAGGAATAAATGCAAATATGAAAGTTACACCTCCGGCAAAAAATGCGGCCGGTACATCTAATGCCAGAAAACCGGTCGTCATGATTATTGCCTGAATTCCTGCGGCCGCCATAGTTGCCCAAACGACAGAGATCGCTGTGTCTTTAAATACATCTGTTAACCTCTGTCGAATTTCATCCTCAAAGGGAAGTCTTATGTAAATCCACTTTAAAAAATCTGGGCCATCCCTTAGAAAGAAAAAACAAGTAAGGCCTGCAAGGAAAAACTTCATGAGTCCCTCTGGTACATTCTTTGCAAAAGTCACAACCCACTTGCTGGCCGCTTTACCTACTGTTTGAAGAGTCGCTTTAAGTTGACCTTCAATGTCTCGCTCTCCAATAACGGCACCAATTAAAGGCCACTTTTTCATTGAAGAGACTACCTCGCCAAATGTAATTTCCTCCGACTGGGCAAGCCCCTGGCCGACAACCACCGCTTGTTTTACCGCTAGGCCGGCAAAGGTAACTATTGGTCCCAAGGCGAGTAAGATCACCAAAAATGTCACTACAAAAGCTGAGACTGTTGGTCTTTGGTTTTTATGTAAGATTAACCTGTAAGCAGGGTAGGATAGAAGGGCCAGCAATCCACCCATTATGATTGTTACGGCAAAGGACTTTATTAAATACACAGTAATTGCAAAAACTATAAACAAGGTCCAGAAAAATGCCCTGCGACTTGCCGTCATCTCTTTGGTATTCACAAACACTTCCTTTAAAAAAGTTAATTCTATAAATCAACTGTTAAAGGCATTATTTCCTAAATGGTGGAGATTGACGCTATTAAGTATATATACAATTGTTAACCCAGTTACTAATCAGGGGGGAGGGACAGATACTTCACTAACTTTTCTTAATAAATCGGTAAAATCGGGTTTTTTATAAATACCGAGAAAGCTTTCATAGCTCAGAGGTAAGTTCAGATCAATGCATGAAGTGAACATCATAAATTTTATAGTAGAGGCAGAACTCTTTAAGTACCTTAAGACGCTTAGTCCGTCACCATCTGGCATTTGATAGTCACAAATAACCAAATCAAAGCTTGATTGCTGATTGTTTAGGATCTCAATCGCCCTGTTACCAGAGTTTGTTTCTAAAACTTCATGCTTGAGGCCTAAGAATTCCTTAAGTACCATTGTCACCGACGGATCATCATCAATTAACAAAATTTTCATCACTCCGCCTATGTCTAATAAATTGGACGCATACTTGCTTTTATATTCGTACAATTTATTGGACAACTTTAGTAGGGGGGAGAGATTCTTTGGCAAAGAAGAGAAAATTAGCAGATGAAGAATGGCAAATCGCACTTTCTGAGCATATAAAAAGTCACATTTTTGATCGTGGATATGTATCAGAATACGATTTCTGGATTCAAGAGTGTGGGGAAGAAATCTCCAGGGCCAATCTTAACAATATTTTAAATGGGAAGGTTGATCCAAAATCTTCAACATTAAGAAAAATTGCAGAAAGCTTAGGTATAACTATGTCGACCCTTGTAAAGGGCGTTGAAAATAAGTATTTAGCACTCAAGTAATTTTTCCGATTAGAAGTCATGAGATTGGCCTTTAGCATTTTTCTATTTAGTTCTTTTTTATACTCTCAAGATTGTCTACATGATGAGAGCAATTTCAAATGCGTGGAATACGTTAGGAACTATGATGCCGATACGTTACTTTCAACATTCCCAAGCTTCATCCATTAATTGGTAAAAATGTAAATGTTCGCGTGGCCGGAGTTGATACTCCGGAGATTCGTACTAAAGACCAGTGCGAAAAGCGCAAAGCTGTTGCTGCCAAAAAGCTAGTACAAAACCTGCTTAAAAAGGCAAATAGGGTGGATCTTCGAAACATCTCTAGAGGGAAGTACTTTAGAATTGTTGCTGACATCATTATTGATGGCGTATCTTTGCAAGAATTACTTTTAAAGAGTGGCCATGCTTATTCTTATACCGGAGGTACTAAGAAAAAAGTGGATTGGTGTCAATCAAATCGAGCTATTGCTTCCAAAAATACTTTTTAATAATGAAGTCTATTGATAATCAAAAAAGGATCTGCACACAAATTGGACTTTTCCATTCTTTATAAACTTGTATTTATCTTGAATAAGTCCGTTTGAAAACTCCAACCTGTAAGACTTAAAGTCATCCTGGTAGTCCAGAACGTTTTTTTTTCCATCTTGGTAAATGTCGGCCTTTGAGTAGTCCATGTTAAAAAAGAACTGCATCGTGCCTTGCTTGCTTCTTAATTGGTACTTAATAGAGTATAGGTTTTCAATTCTCTTACCACCCTGGAATACTTCTGTCTGTTCTTGGTCGTCAAAGCTTACCAATATATCCATAAGTACAAAACTTGTTCTAAAAAAAGAAGGAACCAGTTCCTCATTGTAGCTTGCGACCTCACACGTAACTGTTCTGCCATTGAATTCTCTTAGAAAGTCACTTGCATTTGCCGTAGAAATAAAAAGTAGAATACCTAATAAAAAAGACTTCATGTTAAAACCTTTGATAAGAATGTATAACACTTAGGTCTCTGTTTACACTAGTTGGTTGTAAAAAATATTGGGTACATTGAAGGGGGCTGCCGCTCCGAAGAGCGGCTAAGTTATTAAAACTTTAAAAGATATTCGAGGTAAGCGAATTTACTTTGCTTTTGCTCTTCGAAGTAATCCCCATGATCAAATACCATGTAGGCCAATTGAATTCGCTCCATTTTGGTAGGCTTGTACGCTAGAACAAGGTCAAGCTCGTTTCCAAGATGATCTTCGTTAACATCTCCTTGAAGTGTTTTACTTGTTGCCTGGTTGTACGCTAGGGTATCATCATCCACCTTCTTAAAGTTGAAGTACTCCGCTCTCAAAGCGAGTTTATCTGAAAATGCGTAATTAGTGCCCACAGAGATTGTTTCCAAGTTCTTTCTACCAACAATGTCTATGAAGCCATTGTATTTGTGTCTATTGGCGTAAAGCTGATCGTAGTCTTCGGTAGCTACTGCATAGCTAATAAAAGGGGTAAAATCTGCAAGATCGTGGGAGTATTCAAAGTTTAAATTGTAAGCGCTATTTTCAGAGTTGCTAAAGTCTTGATAGATATTTTCAGTTGTGAACTTTGCAGCATCTCCTTTAAATTGGTAGCGAAATCCATATGAAGTTGAGTCCGCATTCTCCTCACCAGCTCCGTCAACATTGTCGTTGGAGACATTATTTGAAATAATATAAGTGTCAAGCTTATGGGATTTTCCCATTTTTAATTTATAGTATAAAAAGGTCAGGGTAGCGTCGTCATTGACAATTTTATTTTCGTCATTCGCTACTTTTGAATATACTAGGTCTAGCTCTCCACTTCCAATTGTTGTGGTGAATTTGGCAGCGTCAAACGCCTGGCCGGATGGAGTCCAGTTTCTATTTCCTAAAATGATTTTTCCACCGTAGCTAAGTGCTTGGCGGCCAAGTTTCAGGCTATGCTCTCCTAGAGGAATGTATGCATAAGCTT